>Ga0209909_100090_pt1 | contig 178445 bp, 165 predicted proteins | sample FECB22metaG_FD_188302 | JGI IMG/M metagenome (GOLD analysis project Ga0209909, IMG submission 188302) | Cyanobacterial communities from the Joint Genome Institute, California, USA - FECB-22 (SPAdes) (version 3) | ecosystem: Environmental > Aquatic > Thermal springs > Hot (42-90C) > Microbial...
GCTGCCGCAGCCGCTCCTCCACGTCCCAGAACCCCGGCTGCCGGCTCGTCATGCCCCATCCTCCGATCATCGCGTCGGACAAGCAGAATCATGCCGATGCCGTCAAAGCCAGCCCAGTTTCCGGAAGCGTCCATCTTCCAACAGCCAAAGCCCGAGGCCAATCGTCGACCAGGCGACGCCGGAAATCATGACCAGAATGACGCCGATCCTGTATTCAGGTATCTTCATCATTGCAACCGCGCCATTCTGGACAATGAAATACTTCCGATGGTCCCGGTTCTGCCTTGATTGCGACCTGCCCATCGCCGCTTCGACACAAGGTCACCCCTGCCGTATGCCCCATCCTCCCCGACCTGCTACCCGGTCGCGCGGCGTAGCTCGGGGGCCACTTTCGTGCCGAACAGTTCGATTGCGCGCATGACCGCGTTGTGGTCGATGAAGCTGATCGCCATCTGGATGAGGATTCGGCAAAAGCCGAACAGTTCGTGGGCGGCGAGGATCTTGTCCACCAGTTCCGACGGCGAGCCCAGGAACAGCGCGCCATCCGGGCCGGCGGAGGCGTCGAACGCCGCACGTGTCATCGGCGGCCAGCCCCGTTCAGCGCCGATGCGGGTCATGACTTCCATGACCGGGGACGCGTAGATGTCGAGCGCCTGCTGCCGGGTCTCGGCAACGAAACCGTGCACGTTGAGAGAGGTCGGCAATGCCGCCGCATCATGCCCCGCGCGGCTGGCAGACTGGCGGTAGAGGTCGAAAAGCGGCGCAAAGCGGCGCGGCTCGCCGCCGATGATCGCCAGCGCGAGCGGCAGGCCCAGCTGTCCGGCGCGCGCCACCGAACCCGGCGTGCCGCCGACCGCGACCCAGACCGGCAGACGTTCCTGCACGGGGCGCGGGTAGACGCCGCGTCGGGGCACGGGGTGGGTGTGGGGCGTGCCGGGCCAGTCGAGGATCTCGCTCTCGCGGATCGCCAGCAGCATTTGCAGCTTTTCGATGAACAACGCGTCGTAGTCGTCGAGATCGTAACCGAACAGCGGGAAGCTCTCGATGAACGAGCCACGGCCGACCATGATCTCGGCCCGCCCGCCCGACAGGTTGTCGAGCGTGGCGAATTGCTGATGGACGCGGATCGGGTCGTCGGAACTGAGCACCGTCACCGCGCTTGACAGGCGGATGCGGCGGGTGCGGGTGGCGGCGCCCGCCAGCACGATGGCCGGGGCCGAGACCGCGTAATCGGGGCGATGATGCTCGCCCAGCCCGAAAACGTCGAGCCCGACCTGATCGGCCAGCACGATCTCCTCGATGAGCTGGGGGATGCGCTCGGCCGCAGTGCACGTCAGCCCCGTCGCACGCGAGGTGCCGATATCGCCGAAGGTGTAGAGACCCAGCTCCATCCGCCACCCCTTTCAGCCGCGCTTCAGCCGAACAGCGCCTTGAGCGGCGCCACCGCCTTCTGCCAGCTTTCGCGTGCTTCGAGCCGTTCGATCCAGCCCGCGACATTGGGAAGGCTCGCCAGTGAAATGCCGGCGGGCGCGCGATACATGAAGGTGGTCGCCAGGTAGAAATCGGCGAGGCTGAGATCGCCCGCGATCCAGTCGCGCCCCTCTAGCCCGCCTTCGAGCACGGCGAGGAACTGATCGGTCGCCTTGCGTTCGGCCTCGACCACGGCCGGGTCGGGATCGCCCATGCCGAACCTGTCCTTCAGCACCAGCTCGAAGGACAGCTTCTGCATCGCCGGTCCCAGATGGATCGCCTGCCACCACGCCCATTGATCGACGATGGCCCGCGCCCTGGGATCGGCCGGATAGAGCCCGGCCTCGGGCTTCAGCGCGGCCAGATAGGCGCAGATCGCGCGGGATTCCCACAGCACGAAATCGCCGTCCTCCAGCACCGGCACCTTGGCGTTGAGGTTCTTCGCAAGAAAATCCTCCGCCCGGGTGTCCCCCTTGCGGATATCGACCTCGACGATCTCGAGCGCGATGCCGAGTTCATTGGCCACCACCCGCACCCGCAGCGCATTGGGCGAGAAGTTCGCATTGTAGAGCCTCATGCGATCCTCCTCCTCAATGCTGCGGCGGCGCCAGCAGCGCCTCGCGGTTGGCCATCAGGAAGTCGCGCACCGTCTGGCCGGGCCGGCCGGTCAGCGCCTTCAGGTCATCCGACACGACGTCGAGATAGCCCGCCGCGATCGCCTGATCGAAGGAGACGAAGAGGCGGGCCATGAACTCGGGCATGCCCTTTGCGACCATCGCCTGCACCAGATCCTCGGCCTGCATCGGCACGTAAGGGATCTCCTTGCCGGCGATCTCCAACAGGATCGCGGCGATCTCACCCTGGCTCACCGCCTCGGGGCCGGTGATGTTGAGCACCTTCTGCCCGGTCTCGTTCATCAGCGCGGCGGCGGCCGCGCGGGCGCAATCGGCGCGGGTGACATAGCCCGTCCGGCCCTCGCCCGCGGCGGCGAAAAGCTTGCCCATGGCGATGGCCTGCTGCCCGCTCATCAGCAACAGATCGGCGTAGAGATTGTTGCGCAGGATCGTGTAGCCCGCGCCGGTCCCGGCGATCAGCGTCTCGGTGTCCCGGTGGTCGGCGGTGAACGTGATCGGGCTTTCCGGCACCGGGTTGACGAGCGAGGTATAGACGATGTGCTCGATCCCCGCCGCCCTTGCGGCCGCAACGGCGCTGGAATGGGCCGCCAGCCGCTTGCCGGGTTCGAGATCATCCGTCGAGATGATCAGGATGCGCTTTCCGCCCGCAAAGGGCGCACCCAGCGAGGCGGGATCGTTGAAATCCCCCTGCCGCACCTCGACGCCCCTTTCCTTCAGATCGGCAAGCTTGTCGGGGTTGCGCGTGACCGCGACGATCGGCGCCGCGCCGGCCTCGAGCAGGTGGCCGACGACCTGCCGGCCAAGCTGACCGGACGCGCCGGTGACGATGAAGGGTCCGTTCTGCATGGGTTTTTCTCCTGATTTCTTGTCTTGCCGTCAGTGGCGAATGTGAACCGGTGCGGGGTTGGCCAGCTTGCCGCGGGCGAACTCCCAGCTGGTCGTGAGGATCTGCAGCATCACTTCGACCTCGGCCGCGTCGCGCGGGGCAAAGGCCATCACCGCGTTGGCCGGGATGTAGCCCAGCCGGGCCATCGGGTGCGGCTCTCCCCAGCCCTTGGCGATCAGTTCTTCCACAGCCTCGAGCGGCAGCATCAGATGCGATGAGCCATCATGAGCGGGGTGCACATGGGCGAATTCACGGCCGATCATGAAGGCCTCTCGCGGCCCGCAGGCGTGATGCTGCGGCAGAACCAGCGCCTCGGCGCCGGGCACCGAGATGCCCGAGGGGCGCCGCTCGACGAAAGGCAGATCGAAGGCGCGCGCCTTGAACAGGGCGTGCACCTCGGGTGGCGAATTCTGGCTGACCTGTTCGTGCGGCGCGCAATCGGTCGTGCGCGGGCGCGGGCCGGGGCGTGGGGGCAGCTCGAAACTCATGGGACTACCCGAAGCGGAAGGCGCTTTCGACCGCGCCCATGACGTGATCTTCCAGCGTCTTGACGCCCCGGTCGCCGCCCGCCGCACCGGCCGCGACATGGAGCGGGATCAGATGCTCCTCACGCGGGTTGGCGTCGCGCGCGCCGGGGGCCTTGTCCCAATTTGCCAGCATGGCATCGCGCCTTTCCGGGTCGTCCTGCGTGACCGCCTGCGTCAGCCAGCGGTCGAAGTCGAGACCGCGCGGGCCTCCCCCGCCGCCGCCCCGCATCGCACGCATCATCACCTGCATGTTGTGATAGGTGTTGCCCGAGCCGATGATCAGCACGCCTTTGTCGCGCAAGGGCGCCAGCGCCCGGCCGGCGGCGAGATGCGCCTCTGGGTCGAGATCGGACCGCAGCGAAAGCTGCACGGTCGGGATGTCGGCCTTGGGAAAGGCGACCTTCAACGGCACGAACACGCCGTGATCGAAGCCCCGTTCAGCATCCTCGGCCGTCTCGAACCCCGCATCCTCGAGCAGCGCACGCACGCGGGCGGCCAGCGCAGGCTCGCCCGGCGCCGGCCAGGTCAGCTGATAGGTCTCCGGCGGAAAGCCGTAATAGTCGAACAACAAGGGCGGCGCCGGGTTGGTCTGGACGGTGAAGATCGGCTCTTCCCAATGCCCCGAGATGACCAGGAGCGCCTTCGGTTTTTCCGGCAAGGTCTCGGGCAGGCGTTCGAGGAACGCCCGCTCCTTGTCCCATGTGTCGGGCGGGTCCCAATCCATGAAGAAACACGGACCGCCGCCATGCGGGATGAACAGGCTGGGCTGGCGCTTGGGCATGATCATTTCCTTTTGGGGGTTGTGGAGGCGGCCGGACATCGACCCGGCCGCCATTTCTCATGCAGCCGCGGTCTGGTCCGCATCCGCCAATCGGGCCGCGCGCGTCACGCGGGCCCACCAGGACAGTTCGTCGAGCAATGCGTTTGCCGCCGGCTCGATGACGGGCGCGATCGCTTCGATCGGGCCGTTCTCGCCCAAGGGGTGCACCTTCATGAATTCCCCGCCGCCGATATGGACGGCATTGCGCAAGGGCACCATCTGCAGCTCGACCGCGATGCCGCGCAGGTGTTCGATCGCCCGCGCAGCGCCCACACCGCCATAGCCGACAAAGCCCATGGGCTTGCGCGTCCACTCCTTGTAGGCCTGATCGAGCGCGTTCTTCAGGACCGCCGGGACCTAGTGGTTGTATTCCCCCGTCACCACCACGAAGCCGTCGAAGCCGGCCAGCGTCGCCTGCCAGCGCACCGCCTTCGGATCCTGGCTCGGCATCCACTGGTTCGAAGCCATCTCGTTGAAGAACGGCAGATCGAAGTCGCGCAGGTCGAGCTTCTCGAAGGTCATGTCCTCGCGCTTTCCTGCCAGCTCCATGAACCAATCGACCGGTTTGTCGGCAAAGCGCGCGTCGCGGGTGCTGCCGACGATCACGCCAATGCGGGGTTTTCCGGTTTCGCTCATTCCTGTTTCCTCTTTCCTTTCATGCAGTTGCCTGCAGTTGCACGGCGGGCCGCGCGGGCCGGCCGCAATTCCTCACGCCTCGGGGCGCAGCATCCGGGTCAGCACGCCGCTTTTCAGCCAGAACTGCTGATAGAGCGCGCCGATGAGATGGATCAGGATGGTCAGCGGCACGATCGGCTCCATCAGCCGGTGCAGCTGCCCGGCAAGGTCCACGCCGCCGAACCAGTGGAGCACGCCCGAGACCGGCATCACGATCATGATTGCGTAGAGCAGGACCTTCACCACCCATGCGGCGGCGCGCAGCACCGGGGGCTCGCTTTCCGACCGGGGCGGCGCGCCCCGGCGGCCGAGAATCCCCAGCCGCCAGAGCGCCAGCAGGAACACGACCGATCCGCCGATCACATGCACCAGCATGGCCGCGTCATAGCCGCTAAAGTTGCCGTCGCGCAGGGCCTTCGCCGCCGCCTGCATCGCGTCATGGGTGACGAAGGCGGCGATCACGAGGATCGCCGAGGCCCAGTGCAGCGCGATCTGCGCCGCCGTATAGCCGCGCGGCGCGCTCATGCGGCCTCGGCCTCCCCGCCCGGCGCATAGGCCGACTTGACCTTGCGCACGCGGTTCGCCGTCAGCCACGAGACGATCAGCAGGATCTCGGCCACGACCGCCGGCAGCCAGCCCGGATCTCCGACGCTGATATGTGCCGAGGCCGCCAGCAGAAGATGCCAGAACATCGCGCCATAGGCCCAGTCGGTGATCATCGCATTCGGCCGCCAGAGGATCACCACCCCGCCCACGATCTTGAGGATCGCCAGCGGCCAGATGATGTAGCTGGGGTAGTGCAGCAGCCCCTCATACATCCCCTCCACCATGTCGTGCATGAAGATGAAGAAGGCCGCCCCGCCGAGATAGACGAGGGCCACCACCCCTGTCGAAATCCAGTAGACCCACGTCACCGTCCTGGCGCCCATCTTGTCCCGCCCTCTACCTGTTCTAGCCGCCTGGAGGCGCCCCCCTCCCGACCGGCTTGCGTCCTTGCATCAGTGCACTCTTGTGCGTATGTTCACTTATGACAACTGATGTGGATCAGGAAGTAGGCACCAAAAAGTAACTTGCTTCCTTCGTGCCGCGAGAGGGAAAGATGAAGCGCAACCAGGTCCCCTCCTGCCCGATGGAGGCGCTCCTGAGGCTGATCACCGGGCCCTGGACGATCCACCTGCTGTGGGTTCTGTCCGAACACGGGCCGCTACGCTTCGGAGAGCTTCGGCGCGCCGTGCCAGGCATTTCGACCCGGGTGCTGACCGAGCGGCTGCGCATGCTGGAACAGGCCGGCGTCATCTGGCGCGAACAGGCCCAGACCATCCCGCCCGCCGTCACCTACGGGCTGACCGGGCGCTGCAAGGAATTGCGCTCCGTGCTCGACAACCTCGGCGACATAGCCCATCGCTGGCAGGCAGACGGTGTCTTTCAGGAGTCAGGCCTGGCAGCGGAATAGCCGGCAACACGCGGCCGGCGCGCGGACCAGGCCGTCACATTCCATCTGGCCCGGAATGCCATCCACGACGCCCCAAATGCCGCAACCCGCAAGCGCAACGAGGCCGAACTGTCCGCAGTGCGGAAGCAGGTTCGGACACCGGGGCCAGACCGCGCCGCGACCAATCCCATCGCAGACCACTGTAGCCCCCCAGGCACGACCGCTTGAGGGCGCGTCCGATCCGACCTGCCGGGCGCTCTGCCAGCGACCGGGCAATTCATCCCGCGTTCCTTCGCGTTTTTTACACCGCAGCGCTTGACGTCCTGACGCCTCCGGACAACTAGCCGCAGTATCGGGAACCGACCGATTGGTCGGAAACCTACCAAAAGGTCTGCAAAAGGGGCGGGTCCATGGCGCGGTCGCGCAATGCATCGGCTGAGATTCTGGAGGCGGCGCGCACCGTGATCAGGCGCGACGGGCCGGGTCGGCTGACCATCGAGCGGGTCGCCGCCGAGGTCGGAATGTCCAAGGCCGGGGTGCTTTACAACTTCCCGTCCAAGGTGCGGCTGGTCGAGGCGCTTCTGGAGTAGATGATCGCGGATTTTGCGGCCAGCGTTGCCGAAAGCCGGGCAGCCCTGGCCGACCGGCCGAACCCGACGCTGCGGGCGCTGGTCACGGCCTTCGACCGGTTCGAGAAGATCGACCCCGATGTGTCGATGGCCATCATGGCCGCCGCGGCAGAGGATCCAGGCCTGCTTGCGCCGCTCAACCGGATGCTCTCGGGACATCTGGATCAGGTGCTGGCCGAGACGGCGGACCGTGGCACCGCCGTTCTGGTGCTGGCGGCGCTGGACGGGCTGAAGTTCCAGCATCTGATGCGGATGCCCCCCACCGACCCCGCGCTGCGCGCCGCCGCCCTGGCGCGAATCCGAACCCTTGTGAATGAAATGGATTGTCCGAGATGAAGCCCGCAACACTTGCCGTTTCGCTTGGCCTCGCTAGCGCTGCAGCGTTCGGCGCCTGGATCGCGGTCAACGACGCCGCGGCACAGCCGGAAGCCGAGGCCGCCATTGCCCCGGCCGCTCAGGCGCTGCCGGTGCGCATGGAGACGGTCACCTAGGCCCCGGCCCAGACCTCGCGCCGCTTCGTCGGGCGGGTGGAGCCGGCCTCGACCGTGGATGTCGCCTTTCAGGTCTCGGGGCAGATCCTCGAGATCGTGCCGGAGGAAGGCACGCGCGTTGCCGCAGGCACCGTGATCGCCCAGATTGACCCGGTGGATTACGAACTGGCATTGCGGCGGGCCGAGGCGGTCGTCGCCGCCGACCCGGAGGTGACGGATGTCACCACCTTCGTCGGCCGCGGCGCCTCGCGCTTCATGCTGACCTATCAGCCCGAACAGGTTGACCCCTCCTATGGCCACCTTATCGTGCGCGCGAAGGATTATGAGGCGATCCCTGCCATCTTCGATCGCCTCGCCGGCCTGCCCGGACTCTTTCCACAAGGGCAACTGCGCTTCGAGCGCATCGTCTTCGGCCCGCCGAGACGGTGATCGGCCGCTACAAGACCGAGGCCATTGATCGGCGCGGACCGTGGCGCAGCTTCGAGGCGGTAGAGTTCGCCACGCTCGAATGGGTCGACTGGTTCAACCGCCGAAGGCTCCTCGAGCCCATCGGCAACATCCCGCCCGCCGAAGCCGAAGACCGCCATTGCGCCCAGCTTGAAGGGAACCAAATGGCCGCGTAGGACTCACAACCAATCGCCTCCGGCAAACCCGGGGCGTACCCCCAAGTCCCTTGGTGAGCCCGGTGGGACTCGAACCCACGACCTACTGATTAAAAGTCAGTTGCTCTACCGGCTGAGCTACGGGCTCGGAAGTGCCGGGACCGTAGGGGTCCGAAGGCTATCGGTCAAGCTCAAGCTCGCCTCCGCGCGCCGCGCGCCTGGCACCCTGTGGTCAGATCCGGATCGCGCCGGAGAGCGTAAAATGGGTCATGATCAAGATGGTCGACAGTAAAAGCATGTTCCGGGTACGGGCCTGGCGTCGCTGGCTGCTTGTGGTGGCTGGCGCGGTGATGTTCGCCAGTGTCTCGGCGACCGCCTCCGCCGAGAAGAACCGCGACGCCACCGACGTCCAGCGCATCATCGCCGACCAGATCGCCGCATTCGCGGCCGGAGACAGCGCCCGCGCCTTCGCCCACGCCGCCCCGTCGATCCAGATGCGCTTCCGCACTCCGGCGATTTTCATGCGGATGGTCGAACAAGGTTATGAGCCGGTCTTCCGTCCGCGCAGCTTCGCCTTCACCGACTTCACGGCAGAGGGCAACCGCGCCTTGCAGATGCTCGAAGTTGTCGGTCCCGACGGCGCCTTCTGGGTCGCGGTCTATACCCTCGAGAAACAGCCGGACGGAACCTGGCGCATCAGCGGCTGCTACCTGCGACCCGGGACCGGGGCCTGATCATCCGCGCGGCGGAATGTCGCCTGCCGCCCAAGCGCGCCGAATCGCCTCGGCGTGGTCAGCGAGCCTCCCCGCTGCGATCGCTGCGCGGATGCCGTCCATGAGCTGCTGGTAGTAATGGACATTGGCCCAGGTGAGCAGCATTGCGCCGAGCATCTCGCCCGCCTTGATCAGATGGTGCAGATAGGCGCGCGAATAGTCGCGGGCAGCAGGACAGTCGCTCTCCTCGTCGAGCGGACGCGGATCGTCGGCATGACGGGCATTGCGCAGGTTGATGCGGCCGCGCCGTGTATAGGCCTGGCCGTGGCGTCCCGCCCGTGTCGGCATCACGCAGTCGAACATGTCGATGCCGCGCATCACCGACAGCAGGATGTCCTCCGGGGTCCCGACGCCCATGAGATAGCGGGGCCGGTCGGCAGGCAGCGCGGGAACGGTCACGTCGAGCGTCTCCAGCATGACCGCCTGCGGTTCGCCGACCGCGAGTCCGCCGACCGCATAGCCATCGAAACCGATGTCGACGAGGCCGGCGGCCGAGCGCAGGCGCAGGGCCGGCACCGTTCCACCCTGAACGATCCCGAACAGGGCGCGGGAGGAATCGGAGCCGAACGCCCGCTTCGAGCGCTCCGCCCATCTGAGCGACAGCTCCATCGCCCGCTCGGCCTCGGCGTCGGCGCATGGCAGCGCAACGCATTCGTCGAGCTGCATCGTTATGTCGGCGCCGAGCAGCCGCTGGATCTCCACCGAACGCTCCGGGCTGAGCCTGTACTCGCTGCCGTCGAGATGCGAACGGAAGATGACGCCGTCCTCGGTCAGCTTCCGCAGGCTTGACAGCGACATGACCTGGAAACCGCCGGAATCGGTAAGGATCGGCCGCGGCCAATTCATGAAGCGGTGCAGTCCGCCGAGTTCCGCGACCCGCTCGGCGCCGGGCCGCAGCATCAGATGATAGGTGTTGCCGAGAACGATGTCGGCGCCGGTCGCCCGCACCGTCTCCGGGAACATCGCCTTGACTGTGGCAGCCGTGCCGACCGGCATGAACGCCGGCGTTCGCACAGCGCCGCGATGGAAGGCCAGAGTGCCCAGCCGGGCGGCGCCGTCCCTGGCATGGATGCTGAAGCTGTACGGAACGTTCATTCGGTCGGCCCCGGAAACAGCAGGCAGGCATCGCCATAGGAGTAGAAGCGATAGCCCGACTCGATGGCGTGCGCATAGGCCCGCCGCATCGTCTCCAGCCCGGAGAAGGCCGAAACCAGCATGAACAATGTCGAGCGCGGCAGGTGGAAGTTGGTCAACAGCACGTCAACTGCGCGGAACCGGTAGCCCGGTGTGATGAAGATGTCGGTTGGCCCCGAGAACGGCCGGACTCGCCCATCCTCCGAGGCTGCCGATTCCAGCAGGCGCAGCGAGGTCGTGCCGACCGCGACGATGCGCCCGCCAGCCGCCCGCATCCGGTTGATCAATTCGGCCGCCGCAGGCGTGACGGAACCGATTTCCGCATGCATGCGATGCGCCGCGGTATCGTCGGCCTTGACCGGCAGGAAGGTGCCTGCGCCGACATGCAGGGTGACGCCGACACGGCCGATCCCGCGCTGGTCCAACGCGGCGAGCAGTCGGTCGGTGAAGTGCAGACCGGCGGTCGGGGCGGCGACCGACCCCTCCACGCGGGCGAAGATCGTCTGGTAGTCGACGGCGTCGCGCTCGTCCACGGGTCTGCGCGCTGCGATGTAGGGCGGCAGCGGCAGCTCGCCGACCTCGGCAATCGCCTGGTCGAGCACGGGTCCGTGGAAGGAGAAGGAAAGCGTCACCTCTCCGCCCTCGCCCTTCGCCTCGACCACCGCATCGAGCATGCCGAGCAGGCACACGCGCCCCTCGCCGCCGAAGCGGACGACGTCGCCCGGCTGCAGCTTGCGGGCCGGCTTGACGAATGCCTGCCAGCGCGAGCCGTCGAGGCGCATGTGCAGCGTCGCCTCGATCTTCGGCTCGGTACCGCCGCGCCCGATCCTGCGCCCGTGCAGCCGCGCCGGGATGACACGGGTGTCGTTGAACACGAGCAGGTCGCCGGGCGCCAACAGACGCGGCAGGTCGAGGACGCCACCATCCTCCAGCTCCGGTATCGCGCCGGGGCGTACCGCGAGCAATCGCGCCGCATCGCGCGGCTCCGCCGGACGCAGGGCGATGCGCTCCTGCGGAAGCTCGAAATCGAACAGGTCGACGCGCATTCTTTCCTGCCCGGCCGACCGGCCGCAAGGCCCGGCGAGCCGCAGCGGCTGTTCCGCGGCTTTCGCCGTTCAGTTCAGATCCGCCGCAACCTTCATCGAGATGATGCTGTCGGGATCGCGCACGGGCTCGCCGCGCTTGATCTTGTCGACGTTCTCCATGCCCTCGATCACCTTGCCCCAGACCGTGTACTGACGGTCCAGGAACGGTGCGTCCTCGAAGCAGATGAAGAACTGGCTGTCGCCGGAGTCCGGATTGGCGGCACGCGCCATCGAGGCGGTCCCACGCTTGTGCGGCTCTGCGTTGAACTCGGCCTTCAGCTTCCGTCCGGACCCTCCGGTGCCTGTGCCGTGCGGACAGCCCGTCTGGGCCATGAAGCCGTCAATGACGCGGTGGAAGACGATGCCGTCATAAAAGCCCTGCCGTGCCAGTTCCTTGATGCGGGCAACATGGCCAGGCGCCAGGTCCGGACGCATCTCGATGACCACCCTGCCCTTGGTGGTTTCCATGATGAGGGTATTCTCGGGATCGGCGTACTGGGACATGGGAGGTCTCCTCGATGCGCGCTTCGATGTGGATCAATTGACGTCGGCAGCGATCCTGGCTCTGACGATCCGGTCGGGATTACTCACCATGCCGTTCTGCGCGACGCTACCCTTCTTGATCGCGTCGACATGCTCCATTCCCTCGATCACCTCTCCGAACACGGTATACTGGCCGTTCAGATGCGGCGCCGGGGCAAACATGATGAAGAATTGGCTGTTCGCGCTGTCCGGATCGGACGTGCGCGCCATGCCGAGGACGCCGCGCTCGAAGGGTGTCCCGGTAAATTCGGCCTGCAAATCCGGATACTTCGAGCCGCCGGTGCCGGTTCCGGTCGGATCGCCGGTCTGCGCCATGAAGCCCTCGATGACCCGGTGGAACGGGACACCGTCGTAGAATCCTTCGCGCGTCAGCGTCTTTATCCGCTCGACATGAGCCGGCGCGAGGTCCGGCCTCAGACGGATCACCACCCTGCCCGACGGCACCTCCAGGATGAGCGTGTTCTCGGGATCGGAAGACTGGGCCTTGGCCGGAAGCGCAAGGAACAGGGCAGCGACGAGGATCGCCGCAGCGCGGGACATCATGCTCATGTCAGGGACCATCACAGGCTAGCGGACGAATGGATCGACCGTGCAGTTGCAGCCAGCCATGCTGGCGGGTCGTTCCGGCTTCCTCGTAGCGGAAAAGCCGTGCAGCGGCGAGCGGGTCGTTGACGCCGTGATCGGCCGCACCGCCCGCATAGACGGAGGACTGCCCGATCATCACCGAACGTGCTGCCGGATCCTCGACGAGACCCGCCGCTGCCGACGTCCCGACCGCGTCTGCCGTGCCGACGCGGTTCCAGGTCGACGCATGCACCGCGGGCAAGCCGCGGTTGATCTCCACATAGGTGTCGGAAGCATCGAGCGCGGCGAAGTGCATCGTCTCGACGACGACCGCGGGCATGGCAAGGCCGAGGGCGATCTGCACACCCCCTTCGAGTAAGCCTGAAGTCGGGATCATCCAAGGACTTCCTTCAGCCGCCGGGCAACGGCGGCCGGCACAAAGGCCGAGACATCGCCGCCCATGCCGGCGATCTGACGCACGAGACTGGCGGCAATGTGGCGGCAACCGGCCGAGGCGCCAAGAAAGACCGTATCTACGGCTGGAGCCATTGCGGCGTTCATACCGGCCATCTGCATCTCGTAGTCGAAATCGGTCGCATCCCTCAGGCCGCGGAAGATGACGGCCGCACCGGCCTCGCGCGCCGCGTCGACCACAAGGCCGGAAAAGGTGACCACCCGCAGCTTCGCCCCGGCCGCGGCCACAAGCCCGGCCGCTTCCTGCTCGATCATGGCGCAGCGCTCGGCCGGCTCGAACAGCGGCGTCTTGCCATGATGGACGCCGACCGCGACCACCAGCATGTCCACCATGCGCGCCGCACGCCCGATGATGTCGAGGTGGCCGTTGGTGATGGGGTCGAACGAGCCGGAATAGAGACCGATGCGGATCATGGCGCGTGGATAGCCCGCCGGGCGCCGCCACACAAGCCGTGTCTGCCGGACCGTCTCGGCGGCTGCAGGTAACAGAATATTCAGGATGAACGAGACCTGAACGGCCGATTCGGCCTTCGTTCAGAGTTGATCCCTATGATCGCCTTCAACAATCGGGCAATTCCGAAGAGCTGGGGCGTCAAGACATGAAGTTCATCAATCGCTATGCACCTGTGACCTTGTGCGCCATTGCCGGTATTCTCGCCTTCGCGATCGCGAACGAGCCCGGAGAGGCCGAGGCCTCGCGCGACGGGGCTATCACGCGCGATCTGCGCATGTCCATCCATGACCGTTCATCCGACGTGGCACGGCGCTGCCCGGAAGCGGTCTGGCCCAATCTGGCCGCCGAATGCATCCTGCACAGCGGCGCCGAGACCGCGACCCGCAGCATCCGGCGGATCGAGGTCGACGACCGGACGATCCGGCAGAAGCGCGAGGAGCTGTATCGCATCTCGATCGGCGGCTAGCGAGGCCCCGGCAAGCTGTCGCCGCCGCCCTCGACACCGGGACCGGTGTCGCCGCCGACCTGCTCGCCGGCATCCTCTTCCTCACTGATGCGCTGGACGGAGACCACCTCCTCGTCCTTGGAGGTGTTGAAGACGATGACGCCCTGAGTGTTGCGCCCTGCGACACGAATTCCGTCCACCGGCACCCGGATGAGCTGGCCGCCATTGGTGACAAGCATGATCTGATCTGTCTCCTCCACCGGGAAGGAGGCGACCAGCGGGCCGTTGCGCTCATTGACGACCATGGCGACGATGCCCTTGCCGCCGCGTCCCGTCACCCGGTATTCGAAGGACGAGGTGCGCTTGCCGTAGCCGTTTGCCGAGACGGTCAGCACGAACTGTTCGGCAGCGCTCATCTCGGCGTAGCGGGCTTCGCCCAATTCAACGCCGTTGCCGGCCTCCGGCTCCCCCTCTTCCTGCGTCTCCTCGGCGACCTCGCCGGCGAGTGCGCGGCGCATCTTCAGGTAGGTCGAGCGTTCGGCCGGCGTCGCATCGAAATGCCGCAGCACGGTCATCGAGATGACGCTGTCGCCGTCGGCAAGCGCGATGCCGCGCACTCCCGTCGACTCCCGCCCCTTGAACACCCGCACCTCGGTGACCGGGAAGCGGATGCACTGGCCGCGGGCGGTGGTCAGCAGGATGTCGTCATCCTCCGAGCAGGTCCATACTCCGGCGATCGCATCGCCCTCGTCGAGACGCATTGCGATCTTGCCGTTGCGGTTGACCTGGACGAAATCGGACAGCTTGTTGCGACGCACCGTGCCGCGGTTCGTCGCGAACATCACGTCGAGCGAAGCCCAGCTCTCCTCGTCCTCGGGCAGCGGCAGCACCGTGGTGATCCGCTCATCTTCGGCCAGCGGCAGCAGGTTGACCAGCGCCTTGCCGCGCGCCTGCGGTGCGGCGACTGGCAGGCGCCAGACCTTCATCTTGTAGACCATGCCGCGTGAGGAAAAGAACAGAACCGGCGCATGGGTGGAGGCGACGAACAGCCGGGTGACGAAATCCTCGTCGCGCGTCGACATTCCGGACCGGCCCTTGCCGCCGCGGCGCTGCGCGCGGTAGGTGGACAAGGGCACCCGTTTGATGTAGCCGGCGTGACTGACCGTGACGACCATGTCCTCGCGCTGGATCAGATCTTCGTCCTCGAAATCGCTTTCCGCCTCGACGATCTCGGTGCGCCGGGGCGTTCCGAACTCCTCCTTCAGAGCGGTCAGTTCGGCCCGGACGATGGACTGGATGCGGGAGCGCGAGCGCAGGATGTCGAGATAGTCGGCGATCGACTCGCCGAGCTTGTGCAGTTCGTCGCCAATCTCGTCGCGCCCGAGCGCTGTCAGCCGCTGCAAGCGCAGATCGAGTATCGCCCGTGCTTGCTCCTCGGACAGCCGGTAGGTGCCGTCCTCATTGAGGCGATGGCGCGGATCGGCGATCAGCTCGATAAGCGGTGCCATGTCTCTCGCTGGCCAGTCGCGCGCCATCAGCGCTTCGCGCGCGGTTGCCGGATCCGGAGCGGTGCGGATCAGGTGGATCACGTCGTCGATGTTGGCGACCGCAATCGCCAGACCGACCAGCACGTGGGCGCGATCGCGGGCCTTGGCCAGCAGGAACTTGGTTCGGCGGCCGACCACTTCCTCCCGAAAGGTGACGAAGGCCTGGATCATGTCGAGGAGCGACATCTGCTCCGGCCGACCGCCGTTCAGTGCCACCATGTTGACGCCGAAGCTGGTCTGCAGTGGCGAGTACCGGTAAAGCTGGTTCAGCACGACATCAGCCATCGCATCGCGCTTCAGCTCGATCACTACCCGCATGCCCTGGCGGTCGGACTCGTCGCGTATGTCCGAGATGCCCTCGACGCGTTTGTCGCGAACCAGCTCGGCGATCTTCTCGATCATCGTCGCCTTGTTCACCAGATACGGGATTTCGGTGATAACCAGAGCCTCGCGCTCCTTGCGCACCGTCTCGGTGTGGACACGGCCGCGCATCACGATCGAGCCGCGCCCGGTCGTGTAGGCCTGTCGAATGCCGCCGCGACCGAGAATGATGCCTGCAGTCGGAAAATCCGGTCCCGGGACGAGCTCGCTCAGCCGCTCGAAATCGAGCGCAGGATCCTCCATCCAGGCGATGCAGGCATCGACAATCTCGCTAAGATTGTGCGGCGGGATGTTGGTCGCCATGCCAACGGCAATGCCGCCAGCGCCATTGACCAGCAGGTTGGGGAAACGCGCCGGAAGGACGGTCGGCTCGCGCTCGGAATTGTCGTAGTTGTCCTGGAAGTCGACCGTGTCCTTGTCGATGTCTTCCAGCATTGCCTGGGCAACCTTGGCGAGGCGCACCTCGGTGTATCGCATCGCCGCCGGCGGATCGCCGTCGATGGAGCCGAAATTGCCCTGCCCGTCGAGCAGCGGCAGGCGCATCGAGAAATCCTGCGCCATGCGAACGAGCGCGTCGTAGATCGACTGGTCGCCGTGCGGGTGATACTTGCCGATGACGTCACCGACGACGCGAGCCGACTTCCGGTACGGCTTGTTCCATTCGTAGCCGTTCTCGTGCATCGAGTAGAGGATGCGCCGATGTACCGGCTTCAGGCCATCGCGAACATCCGGCAGCGCGCGGCTGACGATCACGCTCATCGCGTAATCGAGATAGCTGCGGCGCATCTCGTCGGTGATCGAGACCGGGCGAATGTCGCTGGGCGCGCCCGGCAGTCCTTCGCCGGACGGGGGAAGCTCTGACTCTGCCAAGGTGTTCTCTTCCGGAGGGTTCCGAGGAACCTTTTCTTACCCGATTCCGGGCCGTTCGGGCAAACCCGGCGGGCGGCTTTGCACAGGCGAATTCTATCGAAAAATCAGGCGATTATGAGGCGGGTTGGAGAGGAATACCGGCACCGCTGCGGCGCCGTCGGCCAGCGGCACGCCCCACAGCGGCTTGCCGGCCCGCCAGCGAGGGACCAGACTCCGCGCAGGTGTGCGCGCGGACTCTTGCCGTCCGGGGTTGGACATGAGCCTTGAAAGCCTGATCGCGGCCTTCGTCACGCTGTTCGTGATCATAGATCCGGTCGGCATTGCGCCGATCTTCCTCGCCCTCACCGGTGACCGGACACCCGCCGGGCGCCGGCGGGTCGCGCTGCGGGCCGTCCTGATCGCGGCGGCAGTGCTGATCCTGTTCGCGCTGGTCGGCCGCTGGCTGCTCGGGGCCATGGGCATAACGCTTGCCGCCTTCCGCGTCGCGGGCGGACTGCTGTTGTTCTGGATCAGCTTCGAGATGGTGTTCGAAAGGCGTCAGCAGCGCAAATCCACCACGGCCGAGCGCTCGGTTGCCGAAGAGGCCCACGACGACGTCGCCGCCGTGCCACTGGCCGTGCCCCTGCTGGCCGGGCCGGGAGCCATCACTGCGGTAATTCTGCTCGCCGCCCCGGCAGGTAGCGATGCCGTCAGACTTGCCCTTGTCGTCGGCGTTGTGCTGGCGGTGCTTGCGGCCACGCTGGCGGTGCTTCTGGTGGCGGTGCCCCTCGACCGGATCATGGGCAACACCGTGCGGATGGTGGTCACGCGCCTGCTCGGCGTGGTTCTGGCTGCGCTGGCGGTTCAGTTCGTCGCGGATGGTGTCCTCGCCCTGGCGGGAACGACCTGAGCGAACACCTGCGGAGGAACTGCGACATTCGGCTCGCCCTCCGGTTGATCCAGGTCAAGAGGCTGCGTCCGGCCCCGATTAGGCTTGTTCGAGTAGAGACGCCGCCCGAATGCCCGCGCGGAATGCACGTGGCGCGCCACCCGGTACCGCGAGGCCAGCGGAGTGCGGCGAACGCGAACGAGGCAAGCCATGAAGAGACTCCTGCATATCGCAACGACGACAGCCGTAGCGTTGGTCTGCGCCGTATCCCTCGCGACCGCAGAGGACTTGCGCGAGCAGGCACTCGAGGTGTTCAGGCCGCTGCCCTCGACCATTCCGGCGGTCAAGGACAATCGCATCACCACGGAAAAGATCGAACTCGGCAAGGCTCTGTTCTTCGACCCGCGCCTGTCGGCGAGCGGCGTCTTCAGTTGCAACTCGTGCCACAACCTTGCGACCGGCGGTGACGACAACCTCGAAACGTCGATCGGGCACGGCTGGCAGCGGGGACCGCGCAACGCGCCGACGGTGCTGAATGCCGTTCTCAACGAGGCTCAGTTCTGGGACGGCCGCGCGGAAGACCTCAAGGCGCAGGCGAAGGGCCCCGTCCAGGCCAGCGTCGAAATGGCCAATACGCCCGACCAGGTCGTCGCCACGCTCAAGTCGATGCCGCTCTACGTGGCATGGTTCGAAGCGGCATTCCCCGACGAGGACGATCCGGTCAACTTCGACAACATGGCCAAGGCAATCGAGGCATTCGAGGCCACCCTGATCACGCCCGCGCCGTTCGATGCCTATCTCAACGGCGACGACGCGGCGCTCACCGACCTCGAGAAGCGGGGCCTCGCCCTGTTCATGGACAAGGGCTGCGCGGCCTGTCACAGCGGCGTCAATGTCGGCGGGCACGGCTACTATCCGTTCGGCCTGATCGAAAAGCCGGGTGCGGACATCCTGCCGGAGAATGACCGGGGCCGGTTCGAGGTTACCAAGACCGTCGACGACTCCTACGTGTTTCGCGCCTCGCCGCTGCGCAACATCGCGGTCACGGCCCCCTACTTCCACTCCGGACGTGTCTGGGACCTTGGCGTGGCTGTCGCAATCATGGGGACCGCGCAGCTCGGCGAGGAGCTGGACGATGAGGAAGTCGAGGCGATCGTCGCCTTTCTCGGTTCGCTGACCGGAACGATGCCCGCCATCGCCTATCCCGTCCTTCCGCCGGAAACGGCCACGACGCCCAGGCCGCGAGCCGAACTCCAGTAGGCAGGACCTGGCGGTCCCGAGATCGGCGACTGACCTGACCCGACGCCCGGATCCACCGGGCGTCGGTCGCGCTGTACCGGCAGGGACGCCGCCGGTGCACCGATCCTACAGCTCGACGATCCGTCCCTCGCGCAAGGTGACGCGGCGGTCCATGCGCGCCGCAAAGTCGAGATTGTGGGTGGCAATCAGTGCTGCCAGTCCGGTTCCGTGGGCGAGTTTCAGCAGCATTGCGAAGACATGCTCGGCAGTATCCGGGTCAAGATTGCCGGTCGGTTCGTCGGCAAGCAGGATCCGCGGCGCGTTGGCGACCGCACGCGCGATCGCCACGCGTTGCTGCTCACCTCCGGACAGTTCGCCCGGCCGATGCATGGCGCGCTCGCCGAGCCCCAGGAACGCCAGAAGCTCGGCCGCACGACGCTTCGCCTCGGTCTTGTCGAGACCAGCGATCAGCTGCGGCAGGACGACGTTTTCCAGCGCGGTGAACTCCGGCAGAAGGTGATGGAACTGATAGACGAAGCCGATGGCGCTGCGCCTCAGCGCCGTACGCCGTCCGTCATCGAGCCCGGTCGTATCGCTGCCACCGACATAGACGGAGCCCTCGTCGGGTCGCTCCAGCAACCCGGCCACGTGCAACAATGTCGACTTGCCGGCACCCGACGGGCCGACGAGCCCGACGATCTCACCGGGCGAGACCACGAGATCGACGCCGCGCAGAACCTCGAGCCTCGTCTCACCCTGGCTGTAGGACCGCGTGACCCCGGCGAGTACCAGCGCATCGGGGTCGCGGAACGGACGGTCGATCAGCGGATCTGCCGCGGCTTCCGACTCGCTGCCCTGATGCAAATCGACCATCGGCTACTCGTAGCGCAGCGCTTCTACCGGGTCGAGACGGGCGGCCCGCCAAGAAGGGTAGAGCGTCGCCAGGAACGACAGGACCAGCGCCATGACCACGACCGCAACGACCTCGCGGGCGTCCATTTCGGCGGGCAGACGGCTCAGATAGTAGAGTTCCGGCGAAAACAACTCGGTTCCGGTGAGACGGGACAGGCCCTGGCGGATCGACTCGACATTCCAGCAGATCACCATGCCGAGCATCAGCCCGGCGAAGGTGCCGACGAAGCCGATCGAGGCACCCGTGATCAGAAACACGCGCATCACCGCGCCGCGCGTCGCCCCCATGGTGCGCAGAATGGCAATGTCGTGGCCCTTGTCCTTCACCAGCATGATGAGGCCCGAGACGATGTTCAGCGCGGCGACCAGGACGATCATGGTCAGGATCAGGAACATGACATTGCGTTCAACCTCGAGGGCCGAGAAGAAGGTCTGGTTGCGCTGGCGCCAGTCCGACACGAAGATCGGCCGGTCGATCACCTCGTCGAGCGAACGACGAAGGGCGTCGACATGATCGGGATTGTCGATCATCACCTCGACGCCGCTGGCCATACCGTCCATGTTGAAGTATGCCTGCGCCTCCTCGAACGGCATGAAGATGAAGGCGCCGTCGTACTCGGACATGCCGATCTCGAAGACAGCTACGACAGGATAGGCCTTGATCCGCGGCGTCGTGCCAAACGGTGTTGCGGCGCCGCGTGGCGAGATCAGCGTCAGCCTGTCGCCGGCGCTCAAGCCGAGCCGCTCGGCAAGGCGGGCACCGACCGCAATCCCCTCGCCCTTGTCGAAGCCTTCGAGCGTGCCCTGAAGGACGTTGCGGGCGACACTGCCGAGCTGTTGCAGATCCGCCTCCCGCATTCCACGGACCAGCGCCCCGAATCCGCCGAGCGGCGAGGAGGCGAGCGCTTGTCCCTCGACGAAGGGGAAGGACAGGCGCACTCCCGGAATGGTCTCGATCGCCGCGTCGACTGCATCGTAATCGACGAAGGGGGTATCGTAGCCCTGAACGACGGCGTGGCCGTTCAGTCCGAGGATTTTGTCCATGAGTTCAGTGCGGAAGCCGTTCATCACCGCCATCACCACGATCAGCGTGGCGACGCCCAGCATGATGCCGAGAAACGAGAACCCGGCGATGACCGAAATGAAGCCGGCCCTGCGCTGAGCGCGCAGATAGCGAAGCGCCAGGAGCCACTCGAACCCGGCAAACGGGCGCGTACCGGCGACGGCGCGGTCGGTCATGTTCGAGCCCCTCCGGTCCGTGCCGCTGCCATCTGCGCCGTCCGCCACTCACCCGCCGCAGTCATCCCGGCTTTCCGCTGCACTCCGGCCGCGATGATTTGGTGACATTGCGGCCAAGCGAGCGGCATCAACTCCCCTGCCCACTTCACCCCGCCAGTCGCGCGAGCGCCGATTCGGCCGACAGCGCGTGCCGCTCGCCGGTTGCGCGCCTCTTGATCTCGACGGTTCCCTCGGCGAGCCCCTTGGGCCCGACGATGAGTTGCCAGGGTAGGCCGATGACATCCATGGTCGCGAACTTCGCCCCGGCCCGCTCGTCGGTATCGTCGTAGAGCACGTCGCGACCGGCCGCCCGCAACTTGTCGTACAGGTCACCGCAAGCCGTATCGGTCATCGGATCCCCCGCCTTGAGGTTGATCAGGCCGACATCGAACGGCGCGACGGAATCGGGCCAGACGATTCCAGCCTCGTCATGACTGGCCTCGATGATGGCGGCGACAAGGCGTGTCGGTCCGATTCCGTAGGAACCCATGTGGACAGGCCGCTCCACCCCGTCCGGGCCGGCAATGACGGCCTTCATCGGCTCGGAGTACTTGGTGCCGAAATAGAAGATGTGACCGACCTCGATACCGCGGGCCGAGATGCGCCGCTCGGCCGGGACTTCCGCCTCGAAGCGGGTCGGCTCGTGCTTCTCGTCCGTCGCGGCATAGAAGGAGAGCCATTCGCTGACGATCGGCGCCAGATCCGAGTCGAAATCGGTATCCTCGGCCGGAATCGGCAGATCGAGCAGCGCCTTGTCGCAGAACACCTCGCTCTCGCCTGTCCTGGCGAGGATGATGAATTCGTGGCTCATGTCGCCACCGATCGGACCTGATTCCGCCACCATGGGGATCGCCTTCAGGCCAAGGCGGGCAAAAGTGCGCAGATAGGCGACAAACATGCGGTTGTAGGAGGCCCGCGCGCCTTCCTGGTCGAGATCGAAGGAATAGGCGTCCTTCATCAGGAATTCGCGTGAACGCATCACGCCGAAGCGCGGCCGCACCTCGTCACGGAACTTCCACTGGATATGATAGAGGTTCAGCGGCAGGTCGCGGTAACTCCTGACATAGGCGCGGAAAATCTCGGTAATCATCTCCTCATTGGTCGGCCCGAACAGCATTTCGCGCTCGTGCCGGTCCTGGATACGCAGCATCTCCTTGCCGTAATCGTCGTAGCGGCCGCTCTCGCGCCAGAGGTCGGCGGACTGGATGGTCGGCATCAGGAGCTCGATCGCGCCGGCGCGGTTTTGTTCTTCGCGAACCACCTGCTCGACCTTGCGCAGAACCTTGAGTCCGATCGGCAGCCAGGCATATATGCCGGCGGCTTCCTGTCGGATCATGCCTGTGCGCAGCATCAGGCGATGCGAGACGATCTCCGCCTCTTTGGGGGTTTCCTTCAATATCGGCAGGAAATAGCGGGAGAGGCGCATGGAGTTCGGCACCTTGTCGTTGGCGATCGTCGGGCGACACAAAGCGCATTGACGGGCAAAACACAAGGGCGAGTCAGGGACTGCCAATCCCGTCGCCCGAGCGTCGCTCCGTTCGGATGTCGAACACGCCGGCGACTTTGCGGACATATGGTCCGGCAAACGTGTCGCATCGAGAAGCATATTGCAACGTTGCCGCGGGCCTGTAATATCGCTGCATAAAAAAGAGGTCCACTGCCCATGATGTCTTGCAGCAGCAAGGCACAACGGTCCAGGTCTCGGGAGGAACGCAACATGCCGGTACGCCGAAAACGGCGGCCGCCGTTGTGTCGTAGGTTTGGTTGAGGTCGCCCGACCGACGGATATTCGATGACTGAGAAGCAAGGCGTCGCCTTGCTTTTTTTGTTTTGCCGCGGGCCGTTCCTGCCTTGCGGCGTGATGCCTCGGATCAGCTGCACCGGACTGCGAACCGGCTCTACGCAGAACTCGCGTCGCAACAGAGGGTCAGAGCGGCACCGAAAAGTCCGGCAGGAAGGGGATATCGTCGAGCGTGACGCCGAGGACTGCGACGACGAACCACAGCAGGAAGAAGATCACGCCCGAAACGACGGTCGTTGCAAGAACCTTGCGCATCAGCTGTGGGTTCATGGGTGCGCTCGCGGCCGAGCCCGGCACCACGTCGTTCGCCTCCTCCTGCGTGCGCACCCCCCACGGCAGGATGGCGAACAGCACGATCCACCAGATGACCAGATAGATCGCGAGCGCGCTGAGCAGCGTCATGGTGTCTTGCCGTCCGATCAGGCCTGCTCAAGTTCGACCAGCGTCCCACAGAAGTCCTTGGGATGAAGGAACAGAACCGGCTTGCCGTGGGCGCCGATGCGCGGTTCGCCGCCGCCGAGAACACGGGCGCCCTCGCCGATCAACCGGTCGCGGGCCGCCAGTATGTCGTCCACCTCGTAGCACAGATGGTGAATTCCGCCGTCGGGATTGCGGTCCAGGAACCGCGCGATGGGGGAATCCTCGCCGAGTGGCTCGAGCAGCTCGATCTTGGTGTTGGGAAGCTCGACGAAGACGGTGGTGACGCCGTGATCGGGCTGGGGCACGGCGTCGGACACCCGGCCACCCAGCGTGTCTCGATAGACTGCTGTCGCCGCTGCGAGATCTTTCACTGCGATCGCCACGTGATTGAGACGTCCGATCATGCCGACCTCCTCCGCTGCAAGCCTACGCCGCTCATACCTCGAGCACGAACACGTGGCAAATCGGCTTCTTGCCCCACTTGGCCTGAACCGAATTTCGGACCGTGCGCCGCAGCGTCTCAGCCAGCGCCTCGGGATCGCGCCGGCGGGCGCGGGGCAGGCTGTCGAGCGCGGCATCCACACTGTCCGCAACGAGCTCGAAGAAGGCTTCTCCGTCGCCGGTACGCTCCGGAAGGCCGATCAGCTCGATCTGCGGATCGGACGCGATCTCGCCGCGCTCGTCGATTGCCACGCCAATTCCGACAAACCCCGCAAAAGCGAGCTTGCGGCGCTCCCGGATCGCATCGGCATCCGCCCGGATGATGACCCGACCGTCCTTGTAGAGCCTGCCTACCGGTGCTTCGTCGATGATCCCGGCAGGACCAGGGGCGACCTGCACCATGTCGCCGTTGTATGCGACGATCACCCGCTCGACGCCCATCGAACGGGCCAATTTCGCGTGCTCGTGCAGATGCAGTGCCTCCCCGTGCACCGGGACGGCCGCGCGCGGCTTCACCCAGGCATACATGTCGCGCAATTCGTCGGACCGCGGATGGCCGGACACGTGCACGAGATGGGTCCGGTCGGTAACCACCTCGATCCCTGCCTTGACGAGCGCATTGACCACCGCTCCGACCTCCCGTTCATTGCCGGGTATCGTGCGGGCCGAATAGACGACCATGTCGCCGCGCGCCAATTCGATTGTCGGATGATTGCCACCGGCGATCCGCGTCAGGGCGGCACGTGGCTCACCCTGGCTGCCGGTGCACAGGACCACCACCTTGTCGCGCGGCAGGCGCTGATAGCCATCCTCGCCGAGGAAGGCCGGCAGACCGTCGAGCAGACCGAGTTCGCGCGCAACCGCGATCACCCGCTTCATCGCCCGTCCGACGACGACGACCTGCCGGTCGGCGGCGAGCGCCGCCTCGCCGACCGAGCGGATCCGGGCGACATTGGATGCGAATGCCGTGACCGCGACACGGTTCTCCGCTGCCTTGATGATCTCGCCCAGGGACCTGGCAACGTCGCCCTCGCCCGGCGAGCGACCGTCGCGGATCACATTGGTGGAATCGCACACAAGCGCGTCGACGCCCTCGGCGCCCAGCGCGACGAAGGGCGCCGGGTCGAACGGAGCGCCGACGACCGGCTGCGGATCGACCTTCCAGTCGGCCGTATGCAGCACGGTGCCGGCAGGCGTGCGGATCACGACCGAATGCGGCTCGGGAATGGAATGTGTGACGGAGATCAGCTCGATATCGAAGGGTCCTACCGCGAACCGACCACCGAGCGGCACCACCTCCACCGGAATTTCGGCCGCACCATGTTCCTCGGCAAGCTTTGCGGCCAGCAGCCCCGCCGTGAATGGCGTCGCGTAGACAGGTACCCGCAGGCGCGGCCACAGCTCGGCGAGCGCGCCGAAATGGTCCTCGTGTGCATGGGTGAGCAGGATGCCGACCAGATCCGCGCGTTCGGCCTCGATGAAGGCGATGTCCGGCAGGATCAGGTCGATGCCGGGGAGATGCTCCTCGGCCGCAAAGCTGACGCCACAGTCCACCATCAGCCATTTGCGACCGCGTGATGTACCGTAGCCGTAGAGGGCGAGATTCATGCCGATCTCGCCAACGCCACCAAGCGGCAGGAAGACCAGATCCGTCTTGCTCGCCATCGCGATCCTCACGACGTCGCGCCAAGCGATGCGACGGTCCCGAAATGCACCTCACCGGCTGCGATGCTGATGCGCTCACCCGCCTCGGTCGCCACAACCAGGCATCCATCCTCATTCAGCGTTTCAAACGTCCCGCGCACGATCCGCTCGCCGACCCGCACTGCCACGGCGCCGCCGAGTCCAGCAGCCCGGTCGAGCCAGTCCGCCCGAACCGCCGCCAGCCCCCTGCCCCCGTCCCACTGGGCATGACGTACGACCCAGGCGTCGGAGAGGGCAGCGAACACCGCACCCGCATCGGCCTCGATACCCAGGTCGGCGAGGCTCGTGGCGGGATAGGGAACATCGACCGGTGATGCCGCGACATTGACGCCAATACCGATCACGATGGCCGTAACCCCGCCGGGCAAAGCCTCGGATTCGAGCATGATCCCGGCAAGCTTGGCGCCACCGGCCAGAACGTCGTTCGGCCACTTCAGCTCGAATCGTGTCCCGCCCGGCGCCTCAGCACCGTCGAGTGCCGTTGCGGTCGAAAGTCGCGGTGCGATCCGGCTAAGGGCATCGGACAACGCCAGTCCCGCGACGAACCCGAGGCTCGCTGCTGCAGCGATCTGTACCGGACCGACCAGCAGGAGACTGGCACCGAGATTGCCCACCGGTGTCTGCCAGGTCCGGCCGCGCCTCCCCCGTCCCTTCCACTGATGCGCAGTGACAACCCACAACCGGCCTGGATCGCCGGCCCGGGCCCGCACAAGCGCCTCGTCGTTGGTCGATCCGATGCTGTCGAAGGCTGCGAGGCGGTATCCGGCGGCCGCCGCGGCCGCGCCGAGCACGAACCGCATCGTCAGAACAGCGACCGGGCGGCGGTTCCGGCTATGGCGACGAGCGGCGCGGGATAAAGGCAGTAGATCAGCATGGCGAAGCCTGAAACGCCGAGGACCGCCTTGAGTTCGCCGCCCATCGGCTCGAACCGGGCGACCGGCTCGTCAAAGTACATGATCTTGACAATGCGCAGATAGTAATAGGCGCCAACAACGCTGGTCAGCACGCCAATGACCGCAAGCGCGTAGAGCTCGGCCTCGATCGCAGCCAGAAAAACGTAGAACTTGGCGAAGAATCCGGCGAGCGGCGGAATGCCGGCGAGCGAAAAGAACAACATCGCCAGCATGAACGCTGCAAATCCATTGTTGCGCGACAAACCGGCAAGATCATCGATGGTCTCGACCGTCGTATCGCCGCGCCGCATCGCCAGGATGAACGCGAACGTCCCGAGCGACATGACGATGTAGATCGCCATGTAGATGATGACGCCGCGCACGCCCGCCTCGCTGCCCGCAGCCAGCCCTACCAGCGCGTAGCCCATGTTGGCGATCGAGGAATAGGCCATCAGCCGCTTGATATTGCGCTGGCCGATGGCGGCGAAGGCACCGAGTGCCATGGAGGCGATCGATAGGAAGACAATGATCTGCTTCCACTCGCCGGTCAGCGCCGGAAAACCTTCTATGACTACGCGCACCATGAGGGCCATCGCCGCGACCTTCGGTGCGGCCGAGAAGAAGGCCGTGACGGGTGTCGGCGCGCCCTCGTAGACATCGGGAGTCCACATGTGGAATGGCACGGCCGAGATCTTGAAGGCAAGTCCGGCGAGTACGAACACGAGGCCGAAGATCAGACCGACGGAGGCGCCGGTGGCGGCGACCGAACCCGCAATCCCGGTGAAGGAGACGGTTCCGGTGAACCCGTAGATCAGCGAGGCGCCGTAGAGCAGCATCCCCGACGACAATGCCCCGAGCACGAAGTACTTGAGGCCTGCCTCGGTCGAACGCACGGAATCGCGCTGGATGGCGGCAATGACGTAGAGCGACAGGCTTTGCAGCTCGAGCCCGAGATAGAGCGCGATCAGGTCGTTGGCCGACACCATGACGAACATGCCGCAGGTCGCGAGCACCATCAGCACCGGATACTCGAACCGGGTCAGATGGCCGTAGCGCATGTAATCGACCGACAGCAGGATCGCGACCGCCGACCCGATGGCCACGAGCGTCTTCATCAGCCTTGCGAAGGGATCGAGGACAAAGGAACCGCCGAACAGCGCCGCGCCGTCGGCCGGCACAAGCCAGACGAGAATGCCCGCCGCAATCAGCAGTGCCATCGACAGCCCGGCGGTTATCGACGAGTTCTTGTCGTTGCGGAACACGCCGATCATCAGCGCCACCATGGCGCCAACGGCCAGCAGGATCTCCGGCGCGGCTGGCAGGAGGGTGGGGATCGTCAGGTCCGGCTGCATGGCTGCTCCCTCACTCGGCCAGGGCGGCGAGGCGCGAGGCCTGGTCGAGCGCGGCGTGGTACTGGCTTACCAGGTTGTCGACGGAAACGGCGGTGGCATCGAAGATCGGCATGGGATAGATGCCGAACAGGATGGTCAAGGCGACGAGCGGCGCAAGGATCGCGATCTCGCGTCGGGTGAGATCGCGGATTGGCTTCAGGCTCTCCTTGTCGAGCTTGCCGAAAATAACCCTGCGATAGAGCCAGAGCGCATAGCCGGCGGAGAAGATGATGCCGCTGGTGGCGAATACGGCAACCCAGCTGTTGACCTGGAAGGCCGCCAGCAGCGTCAGGAACTCGCCGATGAAGCCCGATGTACCCGGCAGGCCGACATTGGCCATCGTGAAGACCATGAACGCGGCCGCGTAGAGCGGCATCCGGTTGACCAGCCCGCCATAGGCGGCGATCTCGCGCGTGTGCATCCGGTCGTAGACGACACCGACGCACAGGAACAGCGCGCCGGACACGATGCCGTGCGACAGCATCTGGAACAGCCCCCCCTGGATGCCCTGCACCGAGCCGGTGAAGATGCCCATGGTGACGAAGCCCATGTGCGCTACCGAGGAGTAGGCGATCAGCTTCTTGATGTCGGTCTGCACCAGCGCGACCAGCGAGGTATAGATGATCGCCACCACCGACAGGGTGAACACGAACGGCGCGAACATGTCCGATGCTTCGGGGAACATCGGCAGCGAGAATCGCAGGAAGCCGTATCCGCCCATCTTCAGCAGGATGCCGGCGAGGATCACCGACCCCGCGGTCGGTGCCTCGACATGGGCGTCGGGAAGCCACGTGTGGACCGGCCACATCGGCATCTTGACCGCAAAGGAGGCGAAGAAGGCGAGCCAGAGCCATGGCTGCATAGCCGACGAGAAGGAATGTGTCATCAGGGTCGGGATGTCGGTCGTCCCGGCCTGCCAGTACATCGCCATGATGGCCAGGAGCATCAGCACCGAGCCGGCCAGCGTGTAAAGGAAGAACTTGAAGCTTGCATAGATGCGCCGCTTGCCGCCCCAAACCCCGATGATCAGGAACATCGGGATCAGCCCGCCCTCGAAGAACAGGTAGAAGAGTACCAGATCGAGTGCGCAGAAAACGCCGATCATCAGCGTTTCGAGCACGAGAAAGGCGATCATGTACTCCTTGACGCGGACCGTCACCGACTGCCAGCTCGCCAGGATGCAGAACGGCATCAGGAAGGTGGTCAGGATGACGAACAGCATCGAGATGCCGTCGACACCCATGTGGTAGGTGATCGTGCCGCCGAGCCACTCGTGCTTCTCGACGAACTGGAAGGCCGACGTGTCCGGATCGAAATAGATCCAGATCAGCAGCGACAGCAGGAAGGTGATGAAGGTCGTCCACAGCGCCACGAAGCGGGCATTGCGCACGGCCGTCTCGTCCTCGCCACGAATGGCGAAGATGAACAGTGCCCCGACGATCGGCAGGAACGTGACCAGCGAGAGCAACGGCCAACCAGACATCAGCGGACGCCCCCTGCGAACATGTACCAGGTGATCAGGGCCGTCACCCCGATCAGCATGGCAAAGGCATAGTGGTAGAGGTAGCCGGTCTGGAGTCGGACCACCTTGCGGGTCACGTCGAGCACGCGCGCCGAGATGCCGTCAGGGCCGAATCCGTCGATCAGCCAGCCATCGCCCTTCTTCCACAGGAAACGGCCGACCCATTTTGTGGGCCGGACGAACAGAAAGTCGTAGATCTCGTCGAAGTACCACTTGTTGAGAAGGAAGCGGTACAGGACGTCAAACTGGCGCGCGAGCGCGCCCGGCGTTGCCGGACTGACGACGTAGAAATACCAGGCCAGGCCGAGGCCGAGGAGCATCGCCACGGTCGGCGTCCAGACGATCAGCGCCGGCACCTCGTGCATGTCGTGCAGGATGTGGTTCTCCTCCGACAGGTAGAGTGCGCCACGCCAGAACGCCTCATATCCCTCGCCCATGAACAGGGATTTGAAGGCGAGGCCTGCACCCAAGGCGCCGACGGCCAGCACCGCAAGCGGAACCAGCATGACCGGCGGCGACTCGTGGACATGATGCAGCACGTCGGACGGCGCGCGCGACTTGCCGTGGAACGTCATGAAGATCAGTCGCCATGAATAGAATGCCGTCAGCAGCGCGGCGAAGGTGGTCAGTCCGAAGGCATAGCCAGCCATCGGGTTGTGGCCGACATAGGTCGCCTCGATGATCGCATCCTTCGACACCCAGCCGGCGGTCAACGGGAAGCCCGTCAGCGCCAGCGTTCCGATGATCATCATCCAGTAGGTGAAGGGGATCAGTTTCCTGAGACCGCCCATCCGGCGCATGTCCTGCTCATCGGACATTGCATGGATCACCGAGCCTGATCCGAGGAACAGCAAAGCCTTGAAGAAGGCATGGGTGAACAGGTGGAAGATGCCGATCGAATAGGCGCCCACGCCGAGCGCGGCGAACATGTAGCCGAGCTGCGAGCAGGTCGAATAGGCGATCACCCGCTTGATGTCGTTCTGGACGAGCCCGACTGTCGCCGCGAAGAATGCCGTGGTCGCTCCGACGAAGGTGACGACCGTCAGCGCCGTCTCCGACAGCTCGAACATCGGCGACAGACGGGCGACCATGAAGACACCGGCCGTCACCATCGTCGCCGCGTGGATCAGCGCCGAAACCGGCGTCGGACCCTCCATGGCGTCCGGCAGCCAGGTGTGCAGCAGGAACTGCGCCGACTTGCCCATCGCGCCCATGAACAGAAGGAGACACATGACGGTCAGCGCGTCGATGTCGGCCCCGAAGATGTGGATGGTTCGACCGGTTGCGTCAGCGGCGTTGGCAAAGACGGCGTCGAAGGAGATCGAGCCGTAGATCATGAACACGCCGAAGATGCCCAGCGCAAAGCCGAAATCGCCGACGCGATTGACCACAAACGCCTTGATCGCCGCGGCGTTCGCCGAGGGCCGCTGATACCAGAAGCCGATCAGCAGATACGAGGCGAGGCCGACGCCTTCCCAGCCAAAGAACATCTGCAGGAAGTTGTCAGCCGTCACCAGCATCAGCATGGCGAAGGTGAACAGCGAAAGATACGCGAAGAACCTCGGCCGATGCGGGTCGTGCGACATGTAGCCGATCGAGTACATGTGGACGAGCGCCGAGACGGTGGTGACCACCACCAGCATGACGACCGTCAGCGTGTCGATCCGGAAGGCCCAGTCCGCCGTCAGCGACCCCGACACGACCCATGGCAGGACCTGCACGCGGGCATCGTTGCCGTTGATGCCGACATCGACGAAGGCTACCCAGGAGAGGATCGCCGAGACGATGAGACAGCCCGTGGTGATCAGTTCGGCGGCACGCGATCCCTCGGCCGCCTCGTGATGGTCGTGGTGCCCGCCATGCCCATCACCGTGATAGGGCGCACCAGCATGTCCGCCCCCATGTCCGGAATGCATATCGATCCCGGCAGGATGGCGCTTGCGCGCACCCAGGAGCGTGATCAGTCCGGCGAGGATCGCACCGATCAGCGGCAGGAAGACGATCGCCGAATACATCCCGGCCTCAGCCCTTCATCATGTTGATGTCCTCGACCTCGATCGAGCCGCGGTTGCGGAAGAAGACGACCAGGATCGCCAGGCCGATGGCGGCCTCGGCAGCGGCGACGGTGAGGACGAGAAGCGCGAAGACCTGGCCGACGAGATCGCCGAGATGCGCCGAAAACGCCACCAGGTTGATATTGACCGCGAGCAGCATCAGCTCGACCGACATCAGGATGACGATGACGTTCTTGCGATTGATGAAGATGCCGAAGATGCCGATCGTGAACAGGATCGCGGCGACGGCCAGGTAGTTGGAGAGATCGACTGCCATCCTCAAAGCCCCTTGCCGCTCTCGACCCGGCGGACCTCGATGGCGGCCTCGCGGGTGCGCCCGACCTGGGCGGCGATCGACTGGCGCTTGACGTTCTCCTTGTGGCGCAGCGTCAGCACGATCGCGCCGACCATCGCGACCAGCAGAACGAGCCCGGACAGCTGGAAGAAGAAGACGTAGCGCGTGTAGAGGACGAGGCCCAGTGCCTCGATGTTGCCCGTCTCCGTGGGCACGGGAATCGGTGCAGTGGCCGTCGCCGTGATATCGGGGCTTATCACCCATCCGCCGACAACCAGCAGCAGCTCGACCAGCAGGATCAGCCCGATCAGCCCGCCGACCGGCAGATAATCGAGGAAGCCCTCGCGTAGCTGAACGAAATCGACGTCCAGCATCATGACCACGAAAAGGAACAGCACCATCACCGCGCCGACATAGACGACGAGCAGGATCAGCGCCAGGAACTCGGCCCCGAGCAGCAGGAACAGGCCGGCAGCGTTGAAGAAGGCGAGGATCAGGAACAGCACCGAGTGGACCGGATTGCGCGACCCGATCACCATGACCGCAGAGGCAATCATCACCGCTGCGAACAGGTAGAAGAAGGCTGTCGCAAGGATCATGTCAGGATGGTCCCCCGGGGGAAGGCGACAGGCCGGGACTCCGGCGCTGCGGCCTCTATAGAACGGTTCCCGATACGCGTCTACCGACGCCGGGACATGTGGATTTCAGTCTCAGCGATAGGGTGCGTCGAGCTCGATGCTGCGGGCGATCTCGCGTTCCCAGCGCTCGCCATTTGCCAGCAAACGCTCCTTGTCGAAGTAGAGCTCCTCGCGCGTCTCGACGGCAAATTCGAAGTTCGGTCCCTCGACGATTGCATCGACTGGGCAGGCTTCCTGACAGAAGCCGCAGTAGATGCACTTGACCATGTCGATGTCGTAGCGCGTGGTGCGACGCGTTCCGTCGTTCCGGCGCGGCCCGGCCTCGATCGTGATCGCCTGGGCGGGGCATATCGCCTCGCACAGCTTGCACGCGATGCAGCGCTCCTCCCCGTTCGGATAGCGCCTCAGCGCGTGCTCGCCCCGGAAGCGCGGTGATGTCGGCCCCTTCTCGAAGGGATAGTTCAGCGTCGCCTTCGGCTTGAAGAAGTATCGCATCGCCAGGAAGAACGCCGAGACGAACTCCTTCAGGAAGATCGACCGCGCGGCCTGATCGAGCCTCGCCATGGTTACTCCTCGATCTTTGCTCAGGGCGCCCAGCCGGTCAGCTGCAACACGGCAGCCACGGCGACGACCATGAACAGGGAAATAGGCAGGAACACCTTCCAGCCAAGGCGCATAAGCTGGTCGTAGCGATAGCGCGGCACCATCGCCTTCACCATCGCGAACATGAAGAAGACCAAGCAGACCTTCAGCACGAACCAGACGACGCCAGGCACCCAGGTGAACGGAGCCACGTCGAAGGGCGGCAGCCATCCGCCAAGGAACAGGATCGTCGTCAGCGCGCACATCAGTACGATCGCGACGTACTCGCCGAGCATGAACAGGAGGTAGGGTGTCGACGAGTATTCGACCATGAAGCCGGCGACGAGCTCGGACTCCGCCTCGGTCAGATCGAACGGCGGACGATTCGTTTCGGCCAGCGCCGAGATGAAGAAGATCACGAACATCGGCAGAAGCGGCAGCCAGAACCAGCCGAACAGGCCCCAGTCGCTGCGTTGCGCCTCGACAATGGCGGTCAGATTCAATGACCCGACGCACAACAGAACCGTGATCAGCACAAAGCCGATCGAGACCTCGTAGGACACCATCTGCGCGGCGGCGCGTAGCGCACTGAGGAACGGATACTTCGAGTTCGACGCCCAGCCGCCCATGATGACGCCGTAAACGCCGAGCGAGGAGATCGCGAAGATGTAGAGGATGCCGAGATTGATGTCGGCGATTACCCACCCGGAATCGACCGGAACCACGGCCCAGGCCGATAGTGCCAGCACGCAGGTCACCAGCGGTGCCAGCAGGAACACGCCCTTGTTGGCACCGTCCGGAATCACCGGCTCCTTGAAAACGAACTTGAGCAGGTCGGCAAACGACTGCAACAGGCCAAAGGCGCCCACGACGTTGGGTCCGCGCCTGAGCTGGACGGCCGCCCAGATCTTGCGGTCGGCGAGGAGCAGATACGCAATAATCAACAGCAGGCAGACAAGCAGCAGGACGCTCTGACCGATCATGACGAGCAGCGGCCAGAGCCAGGTCGAGAAGAAGTCAGCCATGGGTCCCGGTCGCCCCCTCGCGCCGCGCCCGCGCCAGCGCGCTCATCTCGGCCATGACAGCCGAGGCGCGGGCGATCGGATTGGTCAGGTAGAAATCGGATATGACGGTGACAAAGCTCGCTTTCGTCAGCTTGCCGCCGCGCTGTGCGAGGTTGCCGACGGCTGCGGCCTCGGCCGGCTCGATAACGCCCAGACGGCCAAGGTGCGGGTGGTCCTGGTAGAGCCGGGCGCGAAGCTGGTCCAACGTATCGAACGGCAGTCGATGCCCCAGACTGTCCGACAGCGCCCGCAGGATGGCCCAGTCCTCGCGGGCATCACCCGGCGGGAAAGCGGCACGGTTGGCGAGTTGGACCCGGCCCTCGGTGTTCACATAGGTGCCTGACTTCTCCGTGTAGGCCGCCCCCGGCAGGATCACGTCGGCACGGTGGGCACCTCGGTCGCCGTGGGTGCCGATATAGACGACAAAGGCTCCGGCCGGCACGTCGATCTCGTCTGCGCCGAGAAGGAACAGGACGTCGAGGTCCCCCTTGGCCGAGGCATCGAGCATCGCGGCAACGTCGCGGCCGCCCTCCCCCGGGACCATGCCGAGATCGAGCCCACCGGCGCGGGACGCCGCCGAATGCAGGACACAGAAGCCGTTCCAACCGACGTCCCCCTCGGGACCGACCGCACCGACGTCGACGGCGAGCTTCGCGGCAAGGGAGAGCACTGCGGCTCCGTCGGGGCGCGTGAGCGCACCCTGGCCGACGATCACCATAGGCCGCTTGGCGGACTTCAGCGTATCGGCAAAGCTGCCGACGCCATCCGCCAGCTCCGCCAGCGTCTCGGGCCCTGCGCCGAGATAATCGTAGCCGTAGGTGAGATTCGGGCGGTCTCCCAGAACGACCCCAACCTTCAGCCGGCCGGTCAGCCAGCGGCGACGGATGCGGGCATTGAGCACCGTCGCCTCGAGACGCGGATTGGTGCCGACCAGCAGGATTGCGTCGGCGGTGTCGATGCCGGCGATGGTCGCGTTGAACAGATAGGAGGCGCGTCCGGCCGCCGGATCGAGCGCCGCACCGTCCTGCCGGCAGTCGATCGAGGTGACACCGAGTGACGACATCAGCCCCTTCAGCGCATACATCTCCTCGACGGCGGCGAGATCGCCGACGATCGCGCCGATTCGTTGCGGCGACGTGCCCTTAACCTTCTCCGCCACCCGGGCGAAGGCCTCCGGCCAGGTCGCGGCACGCAAACGGCCGCGGTCGCGCACATAGGGCCGATCGAGCCGCTGGGTCCTGAGTCCGTCCCAGATGAAGCGGGTCTTGTCGGAGATCCATTCCTCGTTGACGTCCTCGTTGAGGCGCGGCAGGACCCGCATCACCTCACGGCCACGCACGTCAACGCGGATCGCCGAACCGACCGCGTCCATGACGTCGACCGATTCGGTCTTCTGCAGTTCCCACGGCCGCGCCTGGAAGGCATAGGGTCTCGAGGTGAGGGCTCCGACCGGACACAGGTCGATCACGTTGCCCTGCAGTTCGGACGACATGGCGCTCTCGAGATAGGTCGTGATCTCCATGTCCTCGCCGCGCCCGATGGCGCCGAGTTCCGGAACGCCGGCGACCTCCGTGACGAAGCGGATGCAGCGGGTGCAATGAATGCACCGCGTCATGATCGTCTTGACCAGCGGTCCGATATACTTGTCCTCGACCGCGCGCTTGTTCTCGTGGAAGCGGCTGGAATCCACCCCGTAGGCCATCGCCTGGTCCTGCAGGTCGCATTCCCCACCCTGATCGCAGATCGGACAATCGAGCGGATGGTTGATGAGCAGGAACTCCATCACCCCCTCGCGCGCCTTCTTGACCATCGGTGTCCGCGTCATGACCTCGGGCGGCTCGCCGTTCGGGCCGGGCCTGAGGTCGCGAACCGCCATTGCGCAGGAGGCGACCGGCTTCGGAGCCCCCTTTACCTGCACGAGGCACATTCGGCAGTTGCCTGCGACCGACAGGCGCTCGTGGAAGCAGAAGCGCGGGATTTCCGCGCCGGCCTCCTCGCAAGCCTGCAGCAGCGTGAACTCGGCCGGTACCTCGACCTCGGTGCCGTCGACGATCAGTCTGGACATGGCGCTTCCGTGGTCTCCGGTTCAGTGCAGCTCGACAAGGTTCAACTGGCGTTCCATGCGCCCGCCCCGCATCTCGATTGGGGCCAATGGCCGGTCGGTGCCAGCCCGGGTGTCCGCCAACGTCGTCATGCGTTCCTTCAAGATGTGCTCGACGTCGAACAGACGATCAATCTTTCCATTCGGCCTTCGCAGGAACTGCAAGACGATGTCGATCCGGTCGGTTGCCGTCATTTCGCCCCCTACTCAGCCGCCTCAAGGACCGGTGCGCCCTTGGCGCGCGCCGAGAATTCGTCGATTCGCCGCTCGATCTCCGGACGGAAATGGCGGATCAGCCCCTGGATCGGCCATGCCGCCGCGTCGCCCAGCGCGCAGATGGTGTGACCCTCCACCTGGTAGGTGACGTCGAGCAGCATGTCGATCTCGCGCTTGTGCGCCTCGCCGCGGGCCATGCGGTCCATGACACGCCACATCCAGCCCGTGCCCTCACGGCATGGTGTGCACTGGCCGCAGCTCTCGTGCTTGTAAAAGTAGGACAGGCGAGCAATGGCGCGGACAATGTCGGTCGACTTGTCCATGACGATCACCGCGGCCGTGCCGAGGCCGGACTTCACGTCGCGCAGCGAATCGAAGTCCATCGACAGGTTCTGGCACAGCTCCGCAGGCAGGCAGGGAACCGACGAGCCGCCGGGAATGACGGCAAGCAGATTGTCCCAGCCGCCACGGACGCCGCCGGCGTGCTTCTCGAGGAGCTCGCGCAGCGGGATGCCCATCTCCTCCTCGACGTTACACGGCGTGTTCACGTGGCCGGAGATGCAGAACAGCTTGGTGCCGGTGTTGTTCGGCTTGCCGAGCCCCGCGAACCAGGCTGCGCCGCGCCGCAGAATGGTCGGCGCCACCGCGATCGACTCGACATTGTTGACCGTGGTCGGACAGCCATAGAGACCGGCATTGGCCGGGAACGGCGGTTTCAGCCGCGGCATCCCCTTCTTGCCCTCGAGACTTTCGAGCAGCGCGGTCTCTTCGCCGCAGATGTAGGCACCGGCGCCGTGATGGACGTAGATGTCGAAATCCCAGCCGTTACTGTTGTTCTTGCCCACGAGGCGGGCCTCGTAAGCCTCCTCGATCGCATATTCGAGATGCTCGCGCTCGCGGATGAACTCACCGCGCACATAGATGTAACAGACATGCGCACGCATCGCGAAGGAGGCGATCATGCAGCCTTCGATGAGCTGGTGCGGCTCGAAGCGCATGATGTCCCGGTCCTTGCAGGTGCCGGGTTCGGATTCGTCTGCGTTGACGACCAGATAGTGCGGCCGATCTCCCACCTCCTTGGGCATGAACGACCACTTGAGCCCTGTCGGAAAGCCGGCACCGCCCCGCCCCCTCAGGCCCGAGGCCTTGATCTGCTCGATGATCCAGTCCGGTCCGTTGGCAATGATCTCCCGGGTGTTCGACCAGGTGCCGCGGCTCAGCGCGCCCTTCAGGCGCCAGTCGTGGAGGCCGTAGAGGTTGGTAAAGATGCGGTCCTTGTCGGAAAGCATGGTTCAATCGTCCTTTCCGTACCGCTTGGAGAAATCGGTCTCACCGCCGCTGGCGAGCGTCCTGGCCTGCTCGATCCACTTCTCCCGGCCGATGCGCCCCCTGAACTTCAGATATCCATCTATCCAGGCGACGTTGTCCTCATTCCATGCAGCGATCTGGTCGTAGTGGAAGATGCCGAGCGAGTGAAGGATGCCTTCAATCTTGGGTCCGATTCCCGAAATCCGCTTCAGATCGTCCGGCTTGCCGTCGCGCGCGGCCTTGAGACCCTCCGGCTTGTGGCTATCGTCCAACACAGGGGCGCCGGCTTCGGGTTGCTGCGTACCGTCATCAGGCAAGCGGGCGGCTTCCGCCTCCGGCCTGTCGGACAGCCTGGGGCGGCCGGCATTCTGACGCCGCGCCTTCGGCGTCTCCGGTGCCTCACGCGTGGCCGCCTCGCCATGCGCCTTGCTCGCAGCATGCGATTTTGAGTCGGCGAGCCCGTAGAGCGCCGGATCGGTCAAGGCTATCGGTCCGCCGAGCGGTGCGGAATAATGCCGACCGTTCTGCGGTCCCGGCTTTGGCGTCTTGCCCGAGGCGAAGCTGTCGAGCAACGCCTCGAAACTCTCCGGTGTCAGGTCCTCGTAGGTGTCCTTGAACACCTGGACCATCGGCGCGTTGACGCAGGCGCCAAGACACTCGACCTCCTCCCAAGAGAAGTCGCCGTCCGGCGAGACTTCGTGCTGGTGCTCGGCGATCCGGCGTTTGCAGATCGCGATCAGGTCGCCCGCCCCGCGCAGCATGCAGGGCGTCGTGCCGCAAACCTGCACATGCGCCTTCCGCCCGACCGGCTGCAGCTGGAACATGGTATAGAAGGTCGCGATCTCGTAGACGCGGATGTATGGCATTGACAGCATGTCGGCCACGTAACGGATGGCCGGCTCCGTCACCCAGCCTTCCTGCTCCTGCGCCTTCCACAGCAGCGGGATCACCGCAGATGCCTGGCGCCCCTCGGGATACCGCCCGATCATCTTGCGCGCCCAGGCCAGATTGGCCTCGGTGAACGCAAAATCCGCAGGCTGCTCGTGCCAGAGTCGACGTACGGCCATATCAGCGATCCACCTCGCCGAACACGATATCGAGCGAGCCGAGCACGGCGGAGACATCCGCCAGCATGTGGCCGCGACACAGGAAATCCATCGCCTGCAGATGGGCGAAGCCGGGTGCCCGGATCTTGCAGCGATACGGCTTGTTCGAGCCGTCGGAGACGAGATAGACCCCGAATTCGCCCTTTGGCGCCTCGACCGCCGCATATACCTGTCCGGGAGGCACCTTGTAGCCCTCAGTGTAGAGCTTGAAGTGATGGATGAGCGCTTCCATGGAGCGCTTCATTTCGCTGCGCTTGGGCGGCACGATCTTGTGGTCGGTCGAAGATACCGGTCCCTGCCCCTCGGGCCGACGCAACTTCTCGAGACACTGCTTCATGATGGCAACCGACTGTCGCATCTCCTCCATGCGGATGAGATAGCGGTCGTAGCAGTCGCCGTTCTTGCCGACCGGAATGTCAAATTTCAGCTCGCTGTAGCACTCGTAGGGCTGCGCCTTGCGCAGGTCCCAGGCGGCTCCCGAACCGCGCACCATCACGCCCGAAAAGCCCCAGGACCAGGCATCCTCGAGGCTGACGACGCCGATGTCGACGTTGCGCTGCTTGAAGATGCGGTTTTCGGTGAGAAGTCCCTCGATATCGTCGCAAACCTTCAGAAACGGATCGCAGAAAGCCCAGATATCGTCGATGAGCTGCGGCGGAAGATCCTGATGCACGCCACCGGGCCGGAAATAGGCCGCGTGCATGCGCGCCCCAGACGCGCGCTCATAGAAGACCATCAGCTTCTCGCGCTCCTCGAACCCCCACAACGGCGGGGTGAGCGCGCCAACGTCCATCGCCTGCGTCGTGACGTTGAGCAGATGCGACAGCAGCCGACCGATCTCCGAATACAGCACCCGGATCAGCTGACCGCGCTTCGGCACCTCGATGCCGAGCAGACGCTCGACGGCAAGCGCGAAGGCATGCTCCTGGTTCATCGGCGCGACATAGTCGAGCCGGTCGAAATACGGGACCGCCTGCAGGTAGGTCTTGTACTCGATCAGCTTCTCGGTGCCACGGTGCAACAGCCCGATATGCGGATCGACCCGCTCCACGACCTCTCCATCAAGCTCCAGCACCAAACGCAAAACACCATGCGCCGCAGGGTGTTGCGGACCAAAGTTGATGGAGAAGTTGCGAACGCCTACTTCTGGCATGGTGGGCTCACTGCTTCGCCTTCTCGTCCCCGGGCAGCAGGTAGTCGGTCCCCTCCCAGGGCGAGAGGAAGTCGAAGTTGCGGAATTCCTGGTTGAGCCGGACCGGCTCGTAGGCCACGCGCTTGGCGGCGGCGTCGTAGCGCACCTCGACGAAGCCGGTAAGCGGGAAGTCCTTGCGCAGCGGATGCCCCTCGAAGCCGTAATCGGTCAGCAGGCGCCGAAGGTCGGGATGGCCAGAGAACAGCACGCCGAACAGATCGTACGTCTCGCGCTCGAACCACAGCGCACCGGGCCAGATCTCGGTCAGGCTCGGCACCGGGGTCATGTCGTCGGTCTCAACCCGAACCCGGATCCGCTGGTTCTGGCGCGGGCTCAGCAGGTGATAGACGACGTCGAATCGCTTCTCGCGCTCGGGGTAGTCCACCCCGCAGGCATCGATGAAGCACACGAACTGGCAGCGGATGTCATCGTGCAGGAAGCGCGCGGTCTCGACGAGCCGCTCCAACGGCACGGTGACCGTCAACTCGCCATGCGCCACGACCCAATCGAGCCGCTCGCCCCCGAGAGATTGGGCAATATACTCGCCGAGTTCCGTCAGCGCTTCGTCCATGCCAGTGCTCCGAGAGGCGCCAGGTCAGCGCTCGATGGTGCCGGTCCGTCTGATCTTCTTCTGCAGCAGCAGCACGCCGTACAGAAGCGCCTCGGCCGTAGGCGGACAGCCCGGCACATAGACATCGATCGGAACCACGCGGTCGCACCCCCTCACGACCGAATAGGAATAGTGATAGTAGCCGCCCCCGTTCGCGCACGAGCCCATCGAAATGACGTAGCGAGGCTCCGGCATCTGGTCGTAGACCTTGCGCAGCGCAGGGGCCATCTTGTTGGTCAGCGTGCCAGCGACGATCATCACGTCCGACTGGCGCGGGCTGGCGCGCGGCGCAAAGCCGAACCGTTCCGCATCGTAGCGCGGCATCGACATCTGCATCATCTCGACCGCGCAGCAAGCGAGGCCGAAGGTCATCCACATCAGCGAGCCGGTGCGCGCCCAGGTGATGAGGTCATCGGTCGCGGTGACGAGGAACCCCTTGTCGGCGAGCTCGGCGTTGACACCAGTGAAGAACGGATCGTCGGCACCAACCGGCCGGCCGGCCGCATCGACGAGGCCCTTGGGCTTCGGCGCGACGAGCGTATCGTCGGAACTGCGGATCAATCCCATTCCAGAGCTCCCTTGCGCCACTCGTAGACGAAGCCGACCGTCAGCACGGCGAGGAAGATCATCATCGACCAGAAGCCGAACCAGCCGAGCTCGCCGAAGGCCACGGCCCAGGGGAACAGGAACGCCACTTCAAGATCGAAGATGATGAAGAGGATCGAGACAAGATAGAATCGAACGTCGAACTTCATCCGCGCATCGTCGAACGCATTGAAGCCGCATTCGTATGCGGAGAGTTTCTCCGGGTCCGGGTTCCGGTAGGCGATCACGAAGGGGGATACCATCAGGGCGAGGCCGACGATGCCGGCCACACCGATGAAGATCGCAATCGCTAGATACTCCTGGAGAAACTCCGGCATGACGCCTGATCGTGCTCCTCATGGCGGCGCGATGCTGCGCCGCACAGCTCCATCCTTCTCGGGGCGTAGAACTAGCCCACGCCCCCACCGAGAGCAAGCGCCACCGGCCTGACCCGCACGGGATTCCTCCGATCTCCGTGCCTTCCCGAAGGACATCGGTTATGTCAATGTGTCGCGTGGCCCGCCATTGCCGCGGCCTCGACACGGAGGACAATGGATTCGGTTCCATCCGGTCCGGAAGCCGAAGCCTTGAGTTCGCATGTTGCGTTGTCGGCATCTGGTGATTCTTGTGTCTGGACTGCTTCTGGGCGGCTGCAACATGCTCCCGAAGGACGCTCCCTCCTATATGCTCGCCTTTGCGGACGATGCGCTCGCGGGTCCTGCCCTGGAAGCCCCGGTCGAGGACGACGAGATCGCCCGACCCGGCGACTTCGTGGTGGAATTCCGCGCCCGGACAGGGCCGGACATTGTCGGCCATACCTTCATCGCCTATGGCCGCGTCGCCGAGGACAATACCATCGCCGACGAGATGACGGCTGGCCTCTATCCGAAGGACAATATCGGCGGGTTCGTGTTCGGCATCACAGGAACCGAATCGACGATGACAGCCGTCCCCCTCGACGAACTGATTCCTCCGAGCATCGTCTTCCGCCACCGGCTGACGTCTGACGAATATGCCCGGTTGCTGGCTGCGATCGAGGCGGCGCGGGCGGATCCGCCCGACTGGAGCTGGGTCGGCTACAACTGCAACAGCTTCGTTGCCGACATGGCCCGGGTCGTCGATCTCAAGGTGCCGGCCGGCGCGACCTTCCTTGCGCCGATGCTGCTGGTCTCCGAACTGAAGCGGCTCAACTCGGACTGATGGCGCATCCCGCCGCCCCGGCGCGACGATGCCCAACTTCCATATCCGCCTTGCGCACCGGCGCGCCTGCCCACAAGATGACCTTGGGACAGCGCTGCTGCGCCACCCCCCGGGCGTGCGGCCATGTCGACCAGCGGGAGGAGAACAGGCATGGGCGGGTCGATCGGCGTGTCGTTGAAACGCAAGGAGGACGAGCGATTCATCAGGGGCGACGGGCGCTATACCGGCGACATCGTGCTGCCTGCACAGACTTACGCCTTGTTCCTGCGCTCGCCGATCGCGCATGCGCGCATCCGTTCTCTCAGCGTCGCCAAGGCGACGGCGATGCCCGGCGTCGTCGGCGTGTTCACCGGCGACGACGTGGCCGCGGCCGGGCTTGGCGGCGTGCCCTGTGGCTGGCTTGTGACCGACCGCAACGGCCAACCGATGGCCGAGCCGCCGCATCCGCTGCTCGTCACCGGCAAGGTCCGCCACGTCGGCGATACGGTTGCGATGGTCGTCGCGGAGAGTATCGAACAGGCGCGCGACGCGCTGGAGGCGATCGAGATCGATTACGAGCCCCTCCCTGCTGTGACCTCCCCCGTTGCGGCGCTGGAGCCCGGGGCGCCGAAGGTACACGACGAACTTCCCTCCAACCTCTGCTACGACTGGGAGATCGGCGACAAGGCGGCCGTCGACGCTGCCTTCGCCAGAGCCGCCAGGACGGCCCGTGTCGAACTGGTCAACAGCCGCGTGGTGCCCAACGCCATGGAAACACGCGCCGCCAATGCGCACTGGGACGCCACCAGCGACTCGTGCACCCTCTACATGACGAGCCAGAATCCGCACGTCATCCGTCTGCTGATGGGTGCCTTCGTGCTGCACATCCCCGAGCACAAGCTCAGGATCATCGCTCCGGATGTCGGCGGCGGCTTCGGTTCGAAGATCTATCACTACATCGAGGAGGCGCTGGTCACCTGGGCCTCTCGAACGTTGCGCCGCCCGGTCAAATGGACCGCCGAGCGCACCGATGCCTTCCTCACCGACGCGCATGCCCGCGACCACATCACCACGGCGGAGCTGGCCATGGACAGGCGTGGGCGCTTCCTCGCGCTGAAAGTCGACACCACCGCCAATCTCGGTGCCTATCTGTCCACCTTCGCGCCGTCGATTCCGACCTACTTCTACGCGCTGATGTTCTCAGGCCAGTATGCGACGCCGGCGATCCATGCGCGTGTGCGGGCGGCCTTCACCCACACGACCCCGGTTGATGCCTATCGCGGCGCCGGACGTTCGGAATGCATGTACGCGCTGGAACGGGTCGTGGATGCGGCAGCGCGCGAGATGGGGCTCGATCCTGCCGAAATCCGCCGTCGGAACTTCATCCCCGAGGACGGCTTTCCCTTCCACTCGCCGGTCGGCGTCGTCTACGACTCAGGCGCCTTCGCCAAGGCCCTCGACATGGCGCTCGAGAAGGCCGACTGGAAGGGTTTCGAGGCGCGCCGGAAGACCAGCCGCAAGGCCGGCAGGCTGCGCGGGCGCGGCATTGCCTGCTGGATCGAATCTTCCGGGGCGGCGCCGTCGGCCGCCGTCACCGCGCTGGGCTGCCGCGCCGGCCTGTTCGAGGCGGCGAAGATCCGCGTCCATCCTACGGGATCGGTGACGCTGTTCACCGGCGCCCACAGCCACGGCCAGGGCCATGAGACGACCTTCGCCCAGGTGGTCGCCGACAAGTTCGGGCTCAGCGTCGACCAGATCGAGGTGGTGCACGGCGACACGGCCACTGTCCCGTTCGGCATGGGCACCTATGGCTCGCGGTCCATGGCGGTCGGCGGCGGGGCGCTGGCGCTGACCGCCGACAAGGTGATCGAGAAGGGCAAGCGGATCGCCGCCCACATCCTCGAGGCTTCCGTCGACGACATCGTGTTCGAGAATGCCACCTTCAAGGTCGCCGGTACCGACAAGGAGCTCGGATGGGTGCAGATGTCACTCGCAGCCCACGTGCCGGCCAATTATCCGCTCGATCAGATGGAGCCATGCATCGAGGAGACGACCTTCTACGATCCGCCGAATTTCACGTTCCCGAACGGGGTATTCGTCTGTGAGGTCGAGGTTGATCCGGATACCGGCAAGGTCGCCGTCGAGAAGCTGGTCGGCATCCACGACGTCGGCATCGCCATCAATCCGATGATCGTCGAAGGCCAGATGCATGGCGGGGTCGCCCAGGCCATCGGTCAGTGCTTGCTGGAACGGGTGGCCTTCTCCGAGGAAGGCCAGTTGCTGACGGCCTCCTACATGGACTACTGCCTGCCACGCGCCGACGACGTACCGTCGATCGACACGGCGCTGAACGAGGTGCCGTGCGCCCACAATCCGATCGGGGTCAAGGGCGCGGGCGAGGCCGGCACCACCGGGGCGCCTGCCGCGATCATCAACGCCGTCATCGACGCGCTGGCGCCGTTGGGCATCCGGTCGATCGACATGCCGGCGACCCCGGAGGTGGTCTGGAAGGCGATCCGTGATGCCAGGGCGGCCGAGGCCGCCTGACGCTCCTGTCACCGGTTTCACCGGACGGATCGGCCTGCGCGGTCTTCAACCAGCCGAGAAGACCGCTCGACCGACATGTGGCTCCAGCGGCTGCGCGTGCTTCGCACGGAGCGCGCTCGGGCCGGAACAGATCAAGGGCGAATGGCGGGAGTGACGGGACTCGAACCCGCGGCCTCCGGCGTGACAGGCCGGCGCTCTAACCGACTGAGCTACACCCCCGGACTGCGCAGCGCAGCGGCCGCGCATCAGGATGCCCCGACTTAAGTGACCGCCCGCGGCAAGTCAAGCGGCGGGATGGTGGGCGGTGAGAGATTCGAACTCCCGACATCCACGGTGTAAACGTGGCGCTCTACCAGCTGAGCTAACCGCCCCTGAAAGCCGCAGGATCCCGCGGCAACCGGCGTCGGGTTTATCCCGCTCCGAAATGCCGTTCAAGCCATCTACGGGCAATGAAAAGCCCCACGCACGGGGCGCGGGGCTCGTCATCCGCTGCGATCCGGCACCAAGGTGCCGGGCCGATCACTTCACTGCGTCCTTCAGCCCCTTGCCGGGCTTGAACTTCGGCAGCTTGGTGGCCGGAATCTTGATCGCCTCACCGGTCTTGGGATTGCGCCCGGTAGACGCGGCGCGCTTGGCAACCGTAAAGGTACCGAACCCGGCGAGCTTGACCTCCTCGCCGCTCTTGAGCGCCCCCTCGATCGCGCCGAACACCGAATCCACGGCTGCCGTGGCCTGGGCCTTCGGCAGGCTGGTGTCGCTCGCGACCTTCGCAATGAGATCGGCCTTGTTCACGGTCTTTTCCTTTCGTCCTGCGTTTCACGTTGTTGCGTCCGGAACCTCTCGCCGGGAACCGGACTGACGCCCGAGCGTCGACGTTTATCGCCTCGTTTCGCGGCGGGCAAAGGAAAAGGCGCCCGCCTGAGTGGCGGGCGCCTTCATATCCGAAAAAGATTCAGTGCGCCACAAGCCCGGACTGGGATTCGTCCTCGCCGCTGACGCGGGGGCCGGCGACCGGCTCTTCCCACTCGATCGGCTCGGGCTGACGTACCAGCGCCCGCTTCAGCACCTCGTCCATCCGCGCGACCGGCACGATTTCGAGGCCGCTCTTCAGGTTGTCCGGAATGTCCGCCAGATCCTTGGCGTTATCCTCGGGTATGATCACCGTGCGGATCCCGCCGCGCAGCGCAGCCAGCAGCTTCTCCTTGAGGCCGCCGATCGGCAGGACGCGGCCGCGCAAGGTGATTTCGCCCGTCATCGCGACGTCCTTGCGCACCGGAATCCCGGTCATGATCGAGACGATCGCCGTCGCCATCGCCACACCTGCCGAGGGGCCGTCCTTGGGGGTCGCACCCTCCGGCACGTGGACGTGAATGTCGCGCCGGTCGAACAACGGCGGCTCGATGCCGAAATCGATCGACCGGGAGCGAACATAGGCCGCCGCCGCCTGGATCGACTCCTTCATGACGTCGCGCAGGTTGCCGGTGACCGTCATCTTGCCCTTGCCGGGCATCATCACGCCCTCGATGGTCAGCAGTTCGCCGCCGAATTCGGTCCAGGCAAGGCCCGTGACGACGCCGACCTGGTCGTCGAGCTCCGCCTCGCCGTAGCGATAGCGGGGCACGCCGAGATAATCGGCGAGGTTCCGGGCCGTGATCTTGACCGTCTTCTTCTGCGACACGATCAGATCCTTGACCGCCTTGCGGGCGAGTGTCGCCAGTTCCCGCTCGAGATTGCGCACGCCGGCCTCCCGCGTGTAGCGGCGGATGACGGTCAACAGCGCATCGTCGGAGATCGAGAACTCCTTCGATTTCAGGCCATGCTCACGGATCGCCTTGGGAATCAGATGGCGCCGCGCGATCTCGACCTTCTCGTCCTCGGTGTAGCCGGCAATGCGGATGATCTCCATCCGGTCCATCAGTGCCGGCGGAATGTTCAGCGTGTTCGCCGTGGTCACGAACATGACGTTCGACAGGTCGTAATCGACCTCCAGATAGTGGTCGTTGAACGTCGCGTTCTGCTCCGGATCGAGCACCTCCAGCAGCGCTGCCGAGGGATCTCCGCGGAAATCGGCGCCCATCTTGTCGATCTCGTCCAGCAGGAAGAGCGGGTTGGACGTCTTCGCCTTCCGCATCGACTGTATGATCTTGCCCGGCATCGAGCCGATATAGGTACGGCGGTGACCGCGGATCTCGGCCTCGTCACGCACGCCGCCGAGCGACACGCGCACGAACTCGCGGCCAGTCGCCTTGGCGATCGACTTGCCGAGCGAGGTCTTGCCGACTCCGGGCGGGCCGACCAGGCAAAGGATCGGTCCCCGCAGCTTGTTGGCGCGCTGCTGGACGGCCAGGTATTCGACGATCCGGTCCTTCACCTTCTCCAGCCCGAAGTGATCGGCGTCGAGCACGGCCTGGGCGTGGGCGAGGTCCTTCTTGATCCGCGACTTCTTGCCCCACGGGATCGACAGAAGCCAGTCGAGGTAGTTGCGCACCACCGTCGCCTCGGCCGACATCGGGCTCATCTGGCGAAGCTTCTTCAGCTCGGCCTGGGCCTTGTCGCGGGCCTCCTTCGACAGCTTGGTCTTGGCGATCTTGTCCTCGATCTCGGCCAGTTCGTCGCGGCCGTCCTCCGAGTCGCCAAGCTCCTTCTGGATCGCCTTCATCTGCTCGTTCAGGTAGTACTCGCGCTGCGTCTTCTCCATCTGACGCTTGACGCGGCTCCTGATGCGCTTCTCGACCTGCAGGACGCTGATCTCGCTCTCCATCATGCCGAGCACCTGCTCGAGGCGTGCGGACACGGAGACCGTCTCCAGGATCTTCTGCTTCTCGGGAATCTTGACGGCCAGATGCGAGGCTATGGTGTCGGCGAGTTTGGAATAGTCGTCGATCTGGGTAACCGCACCGAGAACCTCGGGTGACACCTTCTTGTTGAGCTTCACGTAGTTGTCGAACTCGGCGACCACCGAGCGTGCGAGCGCCTCCACCTCGACTTCATCGCCCAGCTCCTCGGCGAGGACCACGGCGCGCGCCTCGAAAAACTCCGTCTCGTCAGTGTAGCTGATCAGTCGCGCCCGGCTCTGGCCCTCGACCAGCACCTTGACGGTTCCGTCGGGAAGCTTGAGCAGCTGCAAGACCGAGGCCAGCGTTCCCACCTCATAGATGGCATCGGTGGCCGGCTCGTCGTCACCGGCGTTCTTCTGTGTCGCGAGCAGGATCGGACGTTCCGTCCGCATCACCTCCTCAAGCGCGCGGATCGACTTCTCGCGCCCCACGAACAGGGGAACGATCATGTGCGGGAAGACGACGATGTCGCGCAGCGGCAGCACCGGATAGATGTCCGCGCCGCCGCCGGCTCCGATGACGCGCGTCGTGTCGTCGGCCATGAATTGGTCCTCTCACAATTGCTGAGGCGAACGCCAGCTATACGCCCGGAGAACGCGCACGGGTCAACGGCCGGTTGGCAATCCTCGGGCCGTCGATGGGCCCGAACCGGTCGACTCGCTCTGCGGCGACGCCAAATGTCGCGTCAATAGGTGGCCACGCCCCCGGAGCAAGTCAAGTACCGCCCCGGATCCTGCCGGGGCGGTTCCGACCGAAGATTCAGGCGCTCGATTCGACGCTCTCGGCCCGGTCGGCGTAGATGTAGAGCGGCCGCGCCTTGCCTTCGACGACATCCGGTCCGAGCACAACCTCCTCGACGCCGTCGAGGCTCGGCAGATCGAACATCGTGTCGAGCAGGATCGATTCCATGATCGAGCGCAGGCCGCGCGCGCCGGTCTTGCGCTCGATCGCCTTGCGGGCGATGGCCTCGAGCGAGTCCTGCGGCAGCGACAGCTCGACGCCCTCCATTTCGAACAGCCGCTGATACTGCTTGACGAGTGCGTTCTTGGGCTCGGTCAGGATGCGCACGAGCGCCTGCTCGTCGAGGTCGTTCAACGTCGCGATGACCGGCAGGCGGCCGATGAACTCCGGAATGAGACCAAATTTCAGCAGATCCTCCGGTTCGACATCCCGGAAGATCTCGCCCGTCTTGCGATCATCGGGGGCCTTCACCTCCGCACCGAAGCCGATGGACGTACCCCGGCCGCGCGCCGAGATGATCTTCTCGAGCCCCGAGAAGGCGCCTCCGCAGATGAACAGGATGTTGGTCGTGTCGACCTGCAGGAACTCCTGCTGCGGGTGCTTGCGACCGCCCTGCGGCGGAACGCTGGCAATCGTCCCTTCCATGATCTTCAGGAGCGCCTGCTGCACGCCCTCTCCGGACACGTCGCGGGTGATGGACGGGTTGTCGGACTTGCGGCTGATCTTGTCGACCTCGTCGATGTAGACGATGCCACGCTGCGCCCGCTCGACATTGTAATCGGCGGCCTGCAGCAGCTTCAGGATGATGTTCTCCACATCCTCGCCGACATAGCCCGCCTCCGTCAGAGTCGTCGCGTCGGCCATCGTGAACGGCACGTCGAGGATGCGGGCGAGCGTCTGGGCCAGCAGCGTCTTGCCGCAGCCAGTCGGGCCGATCAGCAGGATGTTCGACTTCGCCAGCTCGACGTCGTTCGACTTCGAGCTGTGGTTGAGGCGCTTGTAGTGATTGTGCACGGCCACCGACAACACGCGCTTGGCGTGCGGCTGGCCGATCACGTAATCGTCGAGAACCTTGCAGATCTCCGCCGGGGTCGGAACGCCGTCGTTCGACTTGACGAAGGAATTCTTGTTCTCCTCGCGGATGATATCCATGCACAGCTCGACGCACTCATCGCAGATGAACACCGTCGGTCCTGCTATGAGCTTACGCACCTCATGCTGGCTCTTGCCGCAGAAGGAGCAGTAGAGCGTGTTCTTGGTATCGCTGCCGCTGACCTTGCTCATTCGGTCACTCCGGTTCGTCCTGAGGGCCGCTGGGGCCCGTCGGACTTCGGTTTCGACCTGGAGCGCGGCCCCCGCGCCGCAATCCTGGTCTCGTCGATGGTTATAGCCCCCGGAACACCGTTGGCCAATGCAACCATGCTAGGTATGCATCGATCAACAGGACATTAACGTTTACCGCCGCCGACTCATCCGCGCCCCTTGACGACGGGTTCGGCGTCCGGCTCCGCCCGCTTCTCCAGGACAGAGTCGACGAGGCCGAATTCCTTCGCCTCGGCGGCGGTGAGGATGTAGTCGCGATCGAGCGTCCGTTCGATCGTGTCGTAATCGCGGCCGGTGTGCTTGACGTAGATCTCGTTGAGGCGCCGCTTGATGCGGATGATATCCTCGGCATGACGCTCGATGTCCGAGGCCTGCCCCTGGAACCCGCCGGAGGGCTGGTGGAGCAGGATGCGGGCGTTCGGGAGCGCATGACGCATACCGGCCGTGCCTGCGGTCAGCAACAGCGAGCCCATCGAGGCAGCCTGGCCGATGCACAGCGTCGACACCGCAGGACGAATGAACTGCATCGTGTCGTAGATCGCCAGGCCGGACGTGACGACGCCGCCAGGCGAGTTGATGTACATGGCGATTTCCTTCTTGGGATTCTCCGCCTCAAGGAAGAGGAGCTGCGCCGTAACCAGAGTCGCCATGTTGTCTTCGACGGGACCGGTCACGAAGATGATCCGCTCCTTCAACAGCCGCGAGTAAATGTCGAAGGCGCGTTCGCCGCGGTTCGTCTGCTCAACCACCATGGGGACGAGCAGGTTCATGTAGGTATCAACGGGATCGCGCATGGATGTCTCCGCTCAATCTGGAGGCGCGCCACGCGATGTGGCGCGCCCGATTCGCCTGCCCGCATGTTAGACGGAACCGGCTGGCCATGAAGCCCGGCCGGCTGAGGTCCGAGCTATCCGGCTCAGCCCTTCGCCTCACCGCCATCATGGTCATGGTGATGGTCGTGACCATGATCATGGTGATGGTGATGATGATGATCATGATCATGATCGTGGTGATGATCGTGATCGTGCCAATCGTCCGGATCGTCGAACAGCTCCTCGCGAGTCACCGTCTTCTCGGTGACGTTGGCGAGCTCCAGGATGAAGTCCACCACCTTCTCCTCGAAAACCGGGGCGCGCAACGCTGCCAATGCCCCGGGGTTCTTCTGGTAGTAATCCCAGACCGCCCGCTCCTGACCGGGGAACTGCTGGACGCGCTCGATCAGCGCGCGATTCATTTCCTCGTCAGTGACCTTTATGTCGTGCTTCGCGCCGATTTCGGCAAGGAGCAGACCGAGCCGAACGCGCCGCTCGGCAATCCTGCGATACTCGGCCCGGCTGTCCTCTTCGCTCGTGCCCTCATCGGCAAAGCTGCGGCCGGACCGCTCCAGATCGGCCGTCACCTGCCGCCAGATGGACTCGAACTCGGACTCAACGAGCTTCTGCGGCAACTCGAAGCTCGTCGCCCCGTCAAGTGCGTCGAGCAGCTTGCGCTTGACCTTGCGGCGGGTCTGGGCGGCGAAGTCGGCGGTGAGGCGTTCGCGGACCGCCTCCCGCAACTTGTCAAGCGATTCCAGGCCGAGTGACTTGGCGAATTCGTCGTCGATCTTGACCTCGCCGGGCGCAAGCACCTCCTTCACGGTCACATCGAACTCCGCCTCCTTGCCGGCCAGGTGCCGGGCCGGATAGGTCTCCGGGAAGGTCACCTTCACGAGAACCTGCTCGCCGGCGGCACGGCCGACGAGCTGCTCCTCGAAGCCGGGAATGAACGATCCGTTGCCGAGCTCGATCTGGCCGCCCTCGTCGGAGCCGCCCTCGAAGGGCTCGCCGTCGATCCTGCCGACATAGTCGATGATCAGGCGGTCGCCGCTCTCGGACCTGCCGCCCGCCTCGCGCGGGGCGAACGGGCGGTTCTGTGCGGCGATGCGGGCGATACCCTCCTCGATGAGGGCATCATCGACGATGGCCACCTCCTTCTCGATCGAGATCTTCGAGAAGTCCGGCATTTCGACAGCCGGCAGCACCTCGAAGGACATGGTGAAGCCGAAATCGGCCTCGCCCCTGAGCACCCGCTCGATCTCATCCTTGTCCTGCGGAAACGTGATTTCGGGCTGGAAGGCAGGACGCTCGTTGCGGTCGGTCACAGCCTTCTGGCTCGACTCGCTGACCGTGTGCTCGATCACCTCCGCCATCACCGAGCGGCCGTAGACCCGCTTCAGGTGGGCGACCGGCACCTTGCCAGGCCGGAAACCGCGAATGCGTACGCGATCCTTCAGCTCGGCCAGCCGATCGTTGAGGCGGGAGTCGAGCTCCTGGGCGGGCACCGTGATCCGCAGTTCGCGCTTCAGTCCTTCGTTGAGGGTTTCAGTGACCTGCATGACGTTTCGATCGTTGGCTCTTGCTGGAATGGACCTTGGCTTCGGCCTGTGGCTTCGACCTGCTGGATGAGGGTGGCCTCGTCGGTGGCCTGGTGCGGGCGGAGGGACTTGAACCCCCACGGCTTTCGCCACGAGAACCTAAATCTCGCGTGTCTACCAGTTCCACCACGCCCGCGACACGGCCGGCGGGCGACCCCGCGCACGGGCGCGGTCTATAGCATAGGGTTTTGCGGGCGTGCCAGCGAAAAGGACACCCCGCGCCCTGCCGATCGCACGTACCGAATTCGCACCGGCCGCGCCCGCCCTCGGCCAGACCGAAGGCGAGGATGCCGGGCGATCAATTCCGCAGCTCCCGCAGCACCGAGGGGATGGCTTCGGGCAGATCCTCGGCGATCAGCCCCGGCCCCGCCCGCAGCGCGGCGGCGCCGTGCAACCACGCCGCAGCCGCCGCAGCCAAGGGCGCAGGAAGTCCGCGGGCCAGCAAGGCCGCGACGATCCCGGCCAGGACATCTCCCGAACCGGCGGTCGCCAGCCACTCCGGCGCATTGTCATTGATCCACGCCTTGCCGTCGGGAGCTGCGACAATCGTGTCGGTCCCCTTGAGGAGAACGACGGCGCCGGACAAGCGGGCCGCGGCGCGGGCCCGGGCAAGCTTGTCGGCGTCCATGTCGACGACCGATCCGAACAGCCGGCGGAATTCGCCCTCGTGCGGGGTCATCACGACAGGACGGGCCCGGTCCGACAGGATTGCTCCGAAGAGCTGCTCGGGACTTGCCTCGAAACTGGTCAGGGCATCGGCGTCGAGTACCGCCGACCGGCCAGCCGCGAGCACGGCGCACACCTTGTCGCGGGTCGCATCGCCGACGCCTGCGGCAGGTCCGATGACGACGGCGTTGCGTCTGGGGTCGGCGAGCGCTGCCTTGACGCCCTGGACGCCCTCCCCGTCCCGAAGCATCACCGATGTGAGATGCGAAGCGTAAACGGGCAGCGCCGCAGTCGGGCTTGCGACCGTCACCAGACCGGCGCCCGCGCGCAGCGCGGCACGGGCGGCAAGGCGCGCGGCGCCCGTGTTCCACTGGTCTCCGCCGACGACAAGCACATGCCCCCGGTCATATTTGTGGATATCGCGCCGGCCCAAGCACAGCCGGCCGGCCCAAATCTCACGCCGGTTCGCGAAGGCGCTCGGCCTGATGTCGTCGAGCACCGATCCCGGAATGCCGATATCGGCCAGGCGGACCTCGCCACACAGGTCCCGGCCCGGCATCAGCAGGTGACCGGGTTTCAGCCGGAAGAAGGTCACCGTGCGCGTCGCACGCACGGCAATGCCGCGCACCTGGCCACTACTGCCGTCCAGTCCCGTGGGTACGTCGACCGCCACCACCGGCAGGCCGGACCGGTTGACGGCCTCGATCGCCGCTGCCGCTGCACCATCGACCGGCTTAGACAGCCCTGCGCCGAAGAGCGCATCAACCACGACCCCAGCCGCCCCGGGTACATCCGGGCCGAGCAGATGCACCTCGCCGTCCCAGCGCCCCGCCATGACGGCCGCATCACCGCGCAGACGCCCGACCTCTCCGAGCAGCATCACGCGCACCTTGCAACCGGCCGCAGCAAGATGGCGCGCGGCAACGAAGCCGTCACCGCCGTTGTTGCCCGGCCCGCACATGACCAGGACTTCCGTGCCGCGCGCCAGCGGCAGCGCCGCCGCGGCAACCGCGCGACCGGCATTTTCCATCAGCTCGATGCCGGGAATCCCCAAGGCGATCGCCAGCCTGTCGGCCTCTGCCATCTCGGCGGTGGTCAGGAGTTCGTTCACCTCCGTCACCCTGCTGCGGCGCCCGTCGCGCTTCCAATCATTGATCATTCCTTGTGCAATTGCACACGAAACAGTCTACGATGCGTGCGGCGCACTGCACTCAATTCGGGCATGTGCGTTCAATCCCTTGTTTTGACGCCAGTTTCGCGACGGGGCGAGATTGGCACATGCTGTGCTAATGGATTGTCGGGCCGCCTACCGATCGGGTGCCCCACGCGAGGAGTCACGTCCAGATGAAGAAAATCGAGGCCATCATCAAGCCGTTCAAGCTCGACGAGGTAAAGGAGGCCCTCCAGGAGGTCGGCCTGCAGGGGATCACCGTGACCGAGGCCAAGGGTTTCGGCCGCCAGAAGGGTCATACGGAACTCTATCGCGGCGCCGAATATGTCGTTGACTTCCTTCCCAAGGTGAAGGTCGAAGTCGTGCTCGGCGACGAGCAGGTGGACAAGGCCGTCGAGGCGATCCAGAAGGCTGCACAAACGGGTCGGATCGGCGACGGCAAGATCTTCATCTCGCAGATCGAGGACGCGATCCGCATCCGCACCGGCGAGCGCGGTACAGACGCCATCTGATGGGCGGCGCAGGGTCCTGCGGACCCTTCATCGGACCGGAAATTCAGCATAAAACGCAACGAGGTAATTAAATGGCCGAAGCAAAGACCGTTCTCAAGACGATCAAGGAGAACGACGTCAAGTTCGTCGACCTGCGGTTCACCGATCCGCGCGGCAAGCTGCAGCATGTCACCATGGACGTCGCCGCGGTCGACGAGGACATGTTCGCCGAAGGCGTGATGTTCGACGGCTCCTCGATCGCCGGATGGAAGGCGATCAACGAGTCGGACATGACGTTGATGCCCGATCCCGAGACGGCGCACATGGATCCGTTCTTCGCCGCGAGCACGCTGGTCCTGTTCTGCGACGTCCTCGAGCCGTCGACGGGCGAGGCCTACGAACGTGATCCGCGCTCGATCGCCAAGAAGGCGGAGGCCTACCTGAAGCAGACCAAGATCGGCGACACGTGCTACTTCGGCCCCGAGGCGGAGTTCTTCGTCTTCGATGACGTTCGCTTCACGTCAGATCCGTTCAACACCGGCTTCGTCATCGATTCCGGCGAACTGCCCTCGAACACCGGCACGGAGTACGAGACCGGCAATCTCGGTCATCGGCCGCGCACAAAGGGTGGCTATTTCCCTGTCCCGCCGGTCGACTCGGCCCAGGACATGCGGTCCGAGATGCTGTCGGTGATGGCAGGCATGGGCGTGGCCGTCGAGAAGCACCATCACGAGGTGGGCGCGGCCCAGCACGAACTCGGCATCAAGTTCGACACGCTGACCCGCAACGCCGACAAGATGCAGATCTACAAGTACGTCGTGCACCAGGTCGCCAACGCCTACGGCAAGACCGCCACGTTCATGCCGAAGCCGATCTTCGGCGACAACGGCTCGGGAATGCACGTCCACCAGTCGATCTGGAAGGCCGGCAAGCCGGTCTTCGCCGGCAACAAGTATGCCGGTCTGTCGGACGAATGCCTCTACTACATCGGCGGCATCCTCAAGCACGCGAAGTCGATCAACGCCTTCACCAATCCGCTGACCAACTCGTACAAGCGGCTGGTGCCAGGATACGAGGCGCCGGTGCTGCTCGCCTACTCGGCGCGCAACCGCTCGGCGTCGTGCCGCATCCCGATCGCGTCCTCGCCGAAGGCAAAGCGCGTCGAGGTCCGCTTCCCGGATCCGGGCGCGAACCCCTATCTCGGTTTCGCAGCCATGCTGATGGCAGGCCTCGACGGCATCCGCAACAAGATCCACCCCGGCGACGCGATGGACAAGAACCTCTATGATCTGCCGCCGGAGGAACTCAAGGAAATCCCGACCGTCTGCGGCTCGCTGCGCGAGGCGCTCGCCTCTCTCGACGCCGACCGCGACTATCTGAAGGCTGGCGGCGTGTTCTCCGACGACCAGATCGATGCTTACATCGAGCTCAAGATGGACGAGGTCATGCGGTTCGAGATGACGCCGCATCCGGTGGAGTACGACCTCTACTACAGCGTCTGATCGTCCGATCCGACCCTTCGACTCCAGCCTGCCGGAGCCAGGGCGCATCGCCGCCCTGGCTCTTCCTGTCCACAGTGGACCCGTCGCTGTCATCGGCCTGTCAAGCGGACGCTGTAGCGTCGGTCGCGGTCGAGTATGAGCGTCGACTTTCCGTCGCCCGTCCCGTCATCCGCCGCCTGCGACAATCCGTGCCGCACTGGCTCCCCCGCCCAGCGGTACGGCGGCGCTCGCGTTACGTCGACCGATCATACCTGATCCCTTCGGGGCCGCCCCTGCGCGGCCCCGCTTTTCATTGCCGGTCGTCCACGGCCATCCAATCGCCGCCGAACAGACGTCGGCGAACAGGCGTTGACAGACGGGCGGATCGGCCGCAGAATTCTCGTCAAGTCAAGGAAAGGAGGTCTAGGACAATGACTCCACCGACCCGATTTCCGCCGTCGCGGGACGCGTAGCTGCGACACACCCGGCGGCGGCAGACCTCCGACAATCGAATACTTCTCATCGTCGCTGCTGCCAGGAACGTTTTGCTGTTCATTAGGCGCCGTTCCTTGGTGCGGACGCGAACTGAATTCCGGGAAACCGGATCTTATCTGGCACGACTGCGCCACAGACATGACCGGCGAGCTGCCCTGACGGCTCCGCGTATCGCTCGCGGAGCCGTTCTGCTGTCGCCCCGGCCGCCGCGCTGCAAGGTTCGCCGACACGTCACGGGGGTGTCGCGCCTCCGCAACAACAGTCGTCTGTAGTCCCGGCGTCAGGGCGCGCACCGCGCCCGAACATGGGAGACAGGACGATGGACACATCCCCCAACAATCGGCGGGTCTTCGATCGCGAAGCATCCGAAGACATCGGTCGCAATGTGTCGTCCAACGCGACGATCGGCGACGTGATCGCTGCTCGCTACAACAGGCGCGACATCTTGCGTGGCGCGCTGGGCGTGGCCGCGATCACGGCGTCGGTGAGCCCGCTTGCCCTGATGGCAGCGGCCCCGGCACAGGCAGCCGGCGACCGCTTCTCCTTCGACGAGGTCGAAGCGGGCGTCGACGAGCACCATCACGTGGCACCGGGCTATGATGCGGACATTCTGATCCGCTGGGGCGACCCGGTACTGGCGGATGCGCCCGCCTTCGACCCGCACCACCAGACGGCGGACGCTCAGGCACGCCAGTTCGGCTACAACAACGACTTCATCGGCATCGTCCCGATTCCGGGCGAGGATCCGAACCGGCGCGCGCTCATCGTCGTCAATCACGAGTATACGATCGACGAGCTGATGTTCCCGCGTCGCGGCGAGGATGCAGGCCCGCTCCCGCGCGAACTGGTCGACATCGAGATCGCCGCGCATGGCGGTACCGTCATCGAGATCGAGAAGGTGGACGGGAAATGGCGGACCGTGCCCGGCTCCGCCTACAACCGCCGCCTGACGGGCTCGACCGGGATGGAGATCACCGGTCCGGCAGCCGGCAGCGACCGGCTCAAGACCGCGGCCGACCCGACCGGCCGCAAGGTTCTCGGCATGCTGAACAACTGCGCCGGCGGCATCACCCCCTGGGGAACCTGGATCACGGCCGAGGAGAACTTCCATGGCTACTTCTGGACCGACCAGGTGGACAGCGACGGCAAGGTCGTGGCCGGCGTCGGCGGTCGGGAGGCCGCGAACTTCAAGCGCTATGGCGTACCCGGCCGCTGGTACGAGTGGGGCGTGCACCACGACCGCTTCAACGTCGACAAGGAACAGAACGAGGCGAACCGCTTCGGCTGGATCGTCGAGATCGACCCGCTCGATCCGACCTCGATCCCGAAGAAGCGCACGGCGCTCGGCCGCTTCAAGCACGAGGGCTGCGAGAACATCATCAACAAGGACGGGCGGCTGGTCATCTACATGGGCGATGACGAACGGTTCGACTATGTCTATCGCTTCATCACCACCGGCAAGGTCAATCGCGAGGATCGCGCCGCAAACGCCAATCTTCTCGACGAGGGCACGCTCTCGGTCGCGCGCTTCGACGCTGACGGCAGCGTTCACTGGTTGCCTCTGGTGTTCGGCCAGGGGCCGCTGACCGAGGCGAACGGCTTTGCCAGCCAGGCCGACGTGCTGATCGAGACGCGACGTGCGGCCGATCTGCTCGGCGCGACCAAGATGGACCGTCCGGAGGACGTCGAACCGAATCCGGTCACCGGCAAGGTGTTCGTGATCCTGACGAACAACAGCCGCAGGAAGGCTGATCAGGTCGACGCTGCAAATCCGCGCGCGGAGAACCGGTTCGGGCACATCATCGAAATGACGCCGCCCGACGGCGACCACGCCGCCGACACCTTCGCCTGGGACATCCTGCTGAAGTGCGGCGATCCGTCGATCGCGGAGGTCGGCGCGACCTTCTCGGCGGCGACGACCGAGAATGGCTGGTTCGGCATGCCCGACAACTGCGCCGTCGACGGCGAGGGGCGTCTGTGGATCGCGACTGACGGCAACACTCCGACGGCCACCGGCCGCACCGACGGGGTCTGGGCGCTGGAGACCGAGGGCGAGGCACGTGGCACGTCGAAGCTGTTCTTCCGCTGCCCGGCGGGCGCGGAACTGTGCGGCCCGCGCTTTACCGAGGACGATACGACCCTGTTCGTCGCCGTCCAGCATCCGGGAGAGGACGGCGAGAGCTGGGACAAGTTCGGACGGCCGTCGACTTTCGAGGATCCGATGACGCGCTGGCCGGACTTCCAGGAGGATATGCCCCCGCGACCGGCGGTGCTCGCCATCACGCGCCAGGGCGGCGGCCGCATCGGCTGATCGGCCGCGGTCCGGCAGGCCGCGCCAACCGGCGCGGCCGCCTCGGCGCCGGATGCGACCGCGAATCGATTTCTGTCCTATGCTTCGCCGGTTGGCGGATCGGCAGGGGGGGGACGGGGATGCGCGACTGGCTCGGCGTCGTGCTCGCGATTGCAGGGATCGCCCTCGTTGCGTGGAGCCTGACCTACGGTGTGGGCGAAGGTGGCGGGGCCGGGCTGGAGCGCAACGGGCTGCTGGTTGCCATCGCATCGGCGCCCTATCTCGCGCTGGTCGGGGCGCGCCATTTCTCGCGCACCGGAACCGGCCGCTTCATCTACCTGACCGGACTGACGGCGCTCAGCCTGTTCTGGATCTGGTCGTTCGGTGGCATGGTGTGGTGGAACGCCGCGCCCGACGCTCAGGACGGCCTGAGCCTCGTCCTCATTCCGGTCATGATGGCGGGGCTCGGCATCCTTCTGCTCGCGGCGACCGGATTGGGCGAGTGGATCGCGCGCCGACGCCTGGCCGGCCGGGCGATCCGCGGAAAGGCTGACGCAGCGTGCTCCACAGCATCAACCTGATCGTCGCGGGCGCCGGCATGCTGGTGGTGACGGGCAGCATCCTGCTCGAACTCAACGCCGTCGACATCTTCGCCATCACCTTTGCAGGCTTCATCATCGCCGCGACCGCGGCACCCTACGCACTGCTGGCGGCGCTGTCGCGCCAGGTCGACTCTGCCGCCGCCCGGATCGTGTGCGGTCTGGGACTGGCTGCCCTGTCAGCGTTCTGGATCTGGGCCTTCGGGGCGGTGTTCTGGTGGAACCCCACCCCCGACGCGCAGGACGGACTGGCGCTGATCGTCTTTCCCGCGCTGATGATCGCAGGGGCCGGCGCGGTGGCGATCATCGCCTGGCTGATCGCCCGTTTCGCATAGGTTGAGCCGGGGCGGGCTGCGGTCGCCCCGGCTGTCGCGATTGCCGTCGTCCGGGAACGGAGTCACCTCCAGCCGTACTGGACGGTGACACCCGCCTGGCCAGTGCCGGCCTGACCAACATGACCGGTGGTGCCATGGCCGTATTGCAGCAGACCATAGCTGTTGCCATCGCCGTGCTGCCGAAGGGTGCCGGTGTGGCCGCTGCCCTGCTGATAGATGATGCCGTGGTTGCCCCGACCGGTCTGGACCATGCCGGCGACATTCCCGGAGCCCTTCTGGACGATGCCGGCGCCGTTGGCCAGCCCGTTGGCCTGACCGAACATCTTCAGGCCGCCGGTAAGGACGTCGCGCTGGAGCTGGTCCTCCGGGACGAAATGAATGGTGACCTGGTTGCCGCTGACGATCTTGGTCGTCTGCGCTGAGGCCAGGCCGACCGGCGAGACGGTCGCGAACCCGACTGCCAGAACGGCGGCGGTAGCCGTGGTGCGAATCATGGAAATCATCCGCGTTCTCCTGTTTCTGGTCGGCCCACCGGGGCACCGATGATGGGAGTGTGCCTTCCCTGCCCTGAACCGGAGCGGAACCCGGCGTTCAGACTGCGTTCATCCGACGAGGCGGGAATCCGTCTCCGCTCCGAGGACGGACAGGCTCCGGTTGCCCGGAGCCCGTCCGCCGGAGGCCGAGGGGGCAGCCACCTTCCTACAGCGAGATGCGTTCGCTGCAGGAAATGCGCTTGCCGCCGGACGTCACCTCGAGCTGTGCGTTGAAAGTGACGCCACGTTGGCCGAGCGTGACAGTGCCGAGGGTGGCGGGCACGCCCGGCCCGACCTGGAATTCTCCTCCCTGGCTGATGTTCGAGCGACCGCCGCCGCCGGTGCTGACCACCTTGAAGCTGTACGAGCCGCTGACCGGGGCATCGGCGCGCACGATTGCCTCAAGCGCCACCATGCCGTTGATCGACGTCTCGCGAATTTCGCAGCTGAGCGGCTGGCTGGTCGCCGCGGCGGGGTCGGTGCCGAGGGCGGCTCCGGCCATTCCGATACCAAGTGCGGCTGGCAGCACAGCCATCAGGGTGAGGATGCGGAACGTGGACATGTCGATCTCCTTGCTCGTGCGACGAGACAGGGCTCGCCTGTGACGGGTGTTGGGGGAAGCCGTGCTCCCCCCGGTTCAACCCCTTGTCTGCCCCCGAGAGATCACGGGCAGGTCTGGACGAAGGCGGCGACGTTGTCGCGACCGGCCTGAACCACGTCGGCCGAGCAGCCATTGCCGACCTGCACGCCGGCGGCGACGTTGCGGTTCCCGTCCTGGGTGATGATGGCGGTGTGATTGGCCCCGAACTGGCCGACGCCAGCCGCGTTGCCGCGACCGCGCTGCCAGGTGTCGGCGAAGTTGTTGACGCCGGTCTGGCCGATGGCGCTGACATTGTTGCGACCGCGCTGGTTGGCAACCGCCGAGTTGAACACGCCGGTCTGGTGCACGCCGATCTGGTTGTTCCAGCCGGTCTGGGCGCCCCCCGCGGCATTCCAGCCGCCGGACTGATGGATGTTGACGCTGTTGGCCATGGCGGGAACCGCGGCGAAACCAATGATCGCGGCGATGGCGCTGGTGAGGATGAACGTGCGGGTCATTTTTCCGTCTCCTGCTCTCGCGGATCGTTCCGCGCTGTTGACGGTGACGGTTCTAGCGACCCCAGATGGAACCGGGCCTGAACCCCGCATTCAGGTGGTATTCATCTTCGAGGAATGGTCTTGCGCCGTACGAGACCGTCGGCCGCCCAGTTGGCCTCGCGATAGGCCATTCGTGTCGGCGGACGCGAAGTGGCACAATCGCTCCTGATTCGTTACAGCGTCGGCCGCTGTTCCCGTATTTGCGCATCCGGAAGGCCCATGGCGAAATCGCAGGACCTGTTCACGCTGTTCGATGACGACGCTCCGAAGGTCGAGGCGGCAGCGCCGAAGCCCCGGGCCGCCGAACGCCCCGCCCCTCGGGTCGTCGCACATGGCGCGGAAGATGCCTATACGGCGGCGGACATCGAAGTGCTGGAGGGGCTCGAGCCGGTACGGCGACGCCCCGGCATGTATATCGGCGGCACCGACGAGAAGGCCCTGCACCATCTGTTCGCCGAGGTGATCGACAATTCCATGGACGAAGCGGTGGCCGGCCATGCCACATGGATCGACGTGACCCTGGAGCGCGACGGCTTCCTCACTGTCACCGATAACGGCCGCGGCATTCCTGTCGATCCGCACCCCAAGTTCAGGGACAAGTCAGCACTGGAGGTCATCCTCACCACCCTGCACGCCGGCGGAAAGTTCGACTCCAAGGTCTACGACACGTCTGGCGGCCTGCACGGCGTGGGTGTATCGGTCGTCAACGCGCTGTCGGAGCGCCTCGAGGTGGAGGTCGCGCGCGGACGCCAGCTCTACCGGCAGGTCTACGAGCGGGGCATACCGCTCGGGCCGGTCGAATCGCTCGGCGAGACGATGAACCGGCGCGGCACCAAGGTGCGCTTCCGGCCGGATCCGCAGATCTTCGGCAAGGCAGCGCAGTTCCGTCCTGCCCGGCTGTTCCGGATGACGCGCTCCAAGGCGTATCTGTTCCGCGGCGTCGAGATCCGCTGGAGTTGCGCGCCCGAACTGCTGCCCGAGGACGGGTCCGTCCCGGCGCGGGAAACCTTCCACTTCCCCGGCGGTCTCAAGGATTTCCTGGCCGCCGAGATCGCGGGCGAGACACTGGTCGCGGGCGACATCTTTGCGGGCCGGGTGCAGAAGGAGGGCGGCCATGGCGGCGTCGAATGGGCCGTCGCCTGGTGTGCGGGGCGCGACGGATTCGTCTCGTCCTACTGCAACACCATCCCGACGCCCGAGGGCGGCACGCATGAGGCCGGACTGCGCTCCGCCTTGCTGAGGGGTCTCCGATCCCATGCGGAACTGACGGGTCGCAAGCGGGCGCAGATCTTCACCGCCGAAGACATGATGACGTCGTGCGCGGCAATGCTGTCGGTGTTCATCCGTGAACCGGAGTTCCAGGGCCAGACCAAGGACAAGCTGGCCACCGCAGAGGCGACGCGGATCGTCGAGCAGGCGCTGCGCGACGAGTTCGACCACTGGCTGGCGGCGAGCCCGCAACAGGCGACGAGGCTGCTCGACTGGGTGATCGAGCGCGCCGAGGAGCGCATGCGGCGGCGCCAGGAGAAGGAGGTCGGACGCAAGACCGCCGTCCGCAAGCTGCGCCTGCCCGGAAAGCTCGCCGATTGCGCGGCGACGGCGGCGGCAGGGTCCGAGATCTTCATCGTCGAGGGCGACTCGGCCGGCGGATCGGCGAAGCAGGCGCGCGACCGGCAGACACAGGCGGTGCTGCCGCTGCGCGGCAAGATCCTCAATGTCGAGAGCGCCGCCTCCGGGAAGCTTGCCCAGAACCAGCAACTTGCCGATCTCGTCCAGGCGCTCGGCTGCGGGACGGGCAAGCAGTACAACAGCGAGGATCTGCGCTACGACAAGGTCATCATCATGACCGACGCCGACGTCGACGGCGCGCACATCGCCTCGCTGCTGATGACCTTCTTCTATCGGCAGATGCCGCAGCTGATCGATGACGGCCACCTGTATCTGGCGGTTCCCCCGCTTTATCGGCTGAGCCAGGGCGGCAAGACTCTGTATGCCCGGGACGACGCGCACAAGGACGAATTGCTGCGCACCGTCTTCAACGGGCGTGGCAAGGTGGAGATCAGCCGGTTCAAGGGTCTGGGGGAGATGCTGCCGGGCCAGCTGCGCGAGACCACGATGGATCCGAAACGGCGCACCCTGCTGCGCGTCGAGATCGCGCAGGATCGGGACGGCACGGCGGACGCGGTGTCGCGCCTGATGGGGAACAACCCCGACGCCCGTTTCCGCTTCATCCAGGAGAACGCCGCGTTCGCCGAGGATCTCGACATCTGACCTGACCGCGCGGCTGTCGCTAGTCGATCAGGAAATCTGCCAAGAGCGCGTTGACGACCTCCGGTTCTTCCAGCGTCGCCAAATGGCCCGCGCGGGGAATCGTGCGCAACACTGCCGAGCCGATGCCCTCGGCAATCTCCCGCGCAAGTTCGGGAGGCGTCAATCGGTCGTGCTCGCCGACCATCACGAGCGTCGGGCAGGTGATCGCAGCCAGTTCGGGCCGCGCGTCCTTGCGGTTCATGATCGCCGTTTGCTGCCGTCGGAAGGCCTCGACGCCGGTGTCGGCGGCCATCCGCCGGATGATTCCGACGAGTTCGCGGTCGCCGAGGCGGCGTTCGGCCAGGAAAGCCGGCAGCAACCGATCGACGACGGGTCCGAGGCCCTCGGCCTCGGCCAGCGCGATCAGCTCGCGACGCAAGGCCGTCTGGTCGGGACGGTCGGGACGCGCCGAGGTATCCATCAGCACCAGCCGACGGATGCGTTCCGGCGCACGCGCCGCCATTTCGAACGCGATGTAACCGCCCATCGACAGGCCAACGAGATCGAAACGGCCCGGAACGGACGCCAGTATGTCGTCAGCGATCGCACCGATCGACAGCTGCTGGCGATGATCTGCAACCAGGCATCTCCTCGAAGCCTCGAGTGCCGCGATCTGCGGCGCATACAGCTCGCCCGTGCACAGCAGGCCCGGCACGAAGACGATCGTCCGCTCCATTCTCCATCTCCCGCGAAACCAGCGACAATTGACGCACGGGCCCGCATGATCGACTGTGGCACAAGGTTGCCGGCGGCGCGAGCCGCCGGATGCAGACGGACGAGATCAAGGCCCATGCGCTCCGGACGTCTCGCGGTTTTCGCGTTCCTTGCCGCAGTGACGGCACCCGTCTCCCTGCAGGCCGATCCCGTCGTCGCGGCAGCGCAGGCCCTGCCCGTCGAGATCGTGCATCTGCGGATCGGCGGACGCTGGGACGGCGAGGACGATACCTCCGGATATCATCGGTTCATCGTGGCACGGGCCGCGCCGGGGTCGCGCGCCGCCCGACTGATCGTGCAGTGGATTGACTCCGCCGGAGAATCGTCCGGCGAAACCATCGTTGCGACGACCGAGATCACCGAACTGACAGAGACCGAGCACGAACTGACCGGATTCCAGGCAAAGACCGAGTCCGAGGGCACGACACTGCATCTGGAGACCGTGGATCTCGCCACCGGAACGATCGGCGGCATCACCGTGTTCCTCGAGGGACCCGGGAGTTACGTCGCGACCCCGGCCTCGAACTGACCTGCCACGTGAAATTCGTCCGATGCGGCTCCTGCGCCGATTCGCGGCGTTGACAAGTGACGGGTACCCGTTATGTTCCGCGCAAACTCAGAACGGATCGAGACTCCTTGACATCCCCGTGCCTTTGGCGGACTGCCACGCGCGCAATGGTGGCTGATAGATGACGTTCGCGGAGCTTGGGCTCAGCGCGAAGGTGCTCGCGGCCGTCGAAGCCGCCGGCTACAAGTCGCCGACGCCAATCCAGGCGCAGGCGATTCCGCATGTGCTTGCCCGCAAGGATATCGTCGGGATTGCACAGACCGGAACGGGCAAGACGGCCAGCTTCGTCCTGCCGATGCTGTCCCTGCTCGAGAAGGGCCGCGCCCGCGCACGGATGCCGCGCACGCTCATCCTCGAGCCGACTCGCGAGCTTGCCGCCCAGGTCGAGCAGAACTTCGCGATCTACGGCCAGAACCACAAGCTGACCGTCGCGCTGCTGATCGGCGGTGTATCCTTCGCCGAGCAGGACAAGAAGCTCGATCGTGGCGCGGATGTTCTGATCGCCACCCCGGGACGTCTGCTGGATCATGTCGAGCGGGGCAAGCTGCTTCTCACCGGTGTCGAGATCCTGGTCATCGACGAAGCCGACCGGATGCTCGACATGGGGTTCATTCCCGATATCGAGCGCATCTGCAAGCTGGTGCCCTTCACCCGGCAGACACTGTTCTTCTCGGCGACGATGCCGCCGGAGATCGAGAAGCTGACGGGGCAGTTCCTGCACAACCCTGTGCACGTTCAGGTTGCACGCCAGGCTACGGCCGCGGAGACGGTGCGACAGGTGCTGGTCAGCGCCCCGTCCTTTCCCAAGGACAAGCGGGCAGTGTTGCGAGGCGAGATCCGCCGTGCCCGGAACCTGACGACGGCGATTATCTTCTGCAATCGCAAGCGCGACGTCTCCGTCGTTTACAACTCTCTGAAACGGCACGGTTTCAATGCCGGCGCGCTGCATGGCGACCTGGACCAGCGCGAGCGAATGGCGACGCTGGCGAAGTTCCGCGCCGGCGAGATCAATCTGCTGGTAGCAAGCGACGTTGCGGCGCGCGGCCTGGACATCCCCGCCGTCAGCCACGTCTTCAATTATGACGTGCCGACGCATGCGGAGGACTATGTCCATCGAATCGGCCGTACCGGACGGGCCGGTCGCGAGGGCGACGCGGTGACGATCGTGACGCCCGAGGACAAACGCCATCTGGCCGCCATCGAGGCGATGCTGGGACGGCCGATACCGAGACGCGACACCGAACCGGACGATATGGCCCTCGGCGCAGAGGACGTAGCCGAAGACGGCGACAGTCGTGGGCGCCGCGCGTCTCGTAACCGAAAGGGTGCCGGACGCGGTCGCGGCGCGCAGCACGAAGGCCGCCCCGATCGCCGTGGCCAGGAGGCGTCAACTGGTGCAGTGGAGTCGCGGAAGGCTCCGTCGCAGCGATCAGCCGCACGCCGACCGCGAGCCGATGAGGAGCCGGATGAACCGGTCGTCGGACTCGGCGGTCACGTCCCCGACTTCCTCCTGCGGCCGGTCCGCAAGCTCAATAGATAGGATTAGCTAAACATTTTCAGATACTTACAGACTCGTTCCGCTCGGGAAGTTTGCCGGCACGACTTAACCGGAATTTAAGGGTAGCGGACTTATTGCTGACTGGTGGATCAATTGGTCGATGCCTGAGTTGGTCGCAGGGGGGAATTGACAGGTGACCCGAACGGACGAGTTCGAGCGATCGATCGCCTACGGTGAGGCAGCACTCACCTACCTCAAAGGCAATCGCACGCCTGCCTACCCCCGGAACTACGAGCTCTGGTACGTTTATGCGGCGGGCTTCAACCGGGAACTCAACAAGGCGGTCAACGAGGCGTTGAAGCGCCTCGGTCACCTTCCCGAGGAACTCACGCAACGCTTCTACGACGAGTTTCTGTCCCCGGTACGGTTGAGCGACCGGGTCGGCGAAGTCAGTACCCGCGTCTCGCGCGAACTCGACCAGATCATCAATCTGCTCGAGGAATCGGGTGGGAACGCCGAGAGTTACGGGGCATCGCTGCGGAGCGCGGCCGATATCCTTGGCTCTGCGGGCACGAAACAGCAGATCCGCACCGCGCTGGAAAAGGTCATTGCCGCCACGGTGTCGATGGAGCAGTACAATTCCGCGCTGGAGAAACAGCTCAAGGAGTCCCGCGTCCAGATCACGGAACTGCAGGAAAGCCTCGAGGCGATCCGCTACGAATCCCTCACCGATCAGCTGACCGGGCTTGCCAACCGCAAGCATTTCGACCAGAGCCTGGAGCGCGCGATCGACGTTGCCGCACGCCGCGGCGAGCCACTGTCGCTCGTTCTGTGCGACATAGATCATTTCAAGAAGTTCAATGACACCTATGGCCATCAGACCGGCGACCAGGTGTTGCGGCTGGTCGGAGCCGCGATCAAGAGCACGGTGAAGGGCCGCGATCTTGCCGCGCGTTACGGCGGCGAGGAATTCGGCATCATCCTGCCCAACACCTCACTCGAGGCCGGCGTCACGGTCGCAAACCAGATCCGTTCTGCCGTCATGGCTAAGGAACTGATCAAACGCTCGACTGGAGAGAGCCTCGGACGCATCACCATGTCGGCCGGCGTTGCGACCCTGAGGCCGCTCGAATCGCGCGACTCCTTGATCGAGAGGGCCGACGCCTGCCTCTATGCTTCGAAGCATAACGGTCGCAACCGCGTCACCAGTGAAGCCGAACTCGATCCCTCGACAAGTTCGGCGGTTGCCTGACGATCCGGGCTACGCCTCAGAGTCTCTTTTCGCCGGTCATCGTCGTTCCATCAGGTCCGGGCATGGACGGCGATCAGTGAACCGACGGCAAGCGCGGACAAGATGCGATCAATCCTGACGTCGGCGCCGCCGAACATCTGCCGGATCTGGAGATCCTCCACGCCGGCGAACGGGTCTTCGACATGAACCAGACACGTACGGCAGGGTGTCGTCGCGGCGGACTCAGCTGCCCTGCACCGCTGGCGTCAGCAGCACCGATTCGCCGCAGCCGCAGGCTGACGTCTGGTTCGGATTGTTGAAGACGAATCGGGCCGACAGCTTGTCGACCTGATAGTCCATCTCCGTACCAAGCAGGAACAGGACCGCCTTGGGGTCGACCAGCACGGTAACGCCCTTGTCCTCGACGACCTCGTCGTTCGGAGCGACCGTTTCGGCATATTCCATCGTATAGGTCATGCCGGCACAGCCACCGTTGCGCACGCCGATGCGCAGGCCGGCCAACGGCCGGTCGGAACTGGCCATGATCTCGCGGACGCGCTCCGCCGCCCGTTCGGTCAGCGTGATCACCTTCGGTCGCGGTCGCACAGCAACGTTCATCCGTATCGCCCCTGATCGCTCGTCCAGCCGCTATATAGGGTCAGAAGAAGTCGAGGGCGACCCGTGCCTCCTCCGACATTCGGCTCGGATCCCAGGGCGGGTCGAACACCATCCGCACCTTGACGTCGCCGACGCCGTCAACGGCGCTCACGGCGTTCTCCACCCAGCCCGGCATCTCGCCGGCGACCGGACAACCCGGCGCGGTCAATGTCATGTCGATCGACACGTTGCGGTCATCATCCACATCAATTCGGTAGATCAGCCCTAGCTCGTAGATGTCGGCAGGAATCTCCGGATCGTACACCGTCTTCAGTGCGCCGATGATGCCGTCGGTCAGCCGCTCGAGTTCGGCGGGCGGAATGGTGGAGCCGGGTTCTGCCGGAATCGCGGTCGTTTCGGTGATGTCGCTCATTGCGAACCTTTCTCGCCACAAGTCGCAGCCGCCATCCCGTCTGCAGGCAAGGCCGCAAGGTCGGGATCGGGGCGCATCGGATGTGTCGTCCTGCCCTTCCGGACCCGGATCGGCCTGTCGCCCCTCCGGGATGACCGTCGGATACCGGCAGGCAGAAGCGTCATGCAAACATCTGCTGCGCCTTGCCGAGCGCCTCGGCCAACCGGTCGATCTCCTCGAATGTATTATACATGGCGAACGAAGCGCGACAGGTCGAGGTCACGCCGAATCGGGCAAGCAGCGGCTGGACGCAATGCGTGCCCGCACGCACCGCAACCCCGTAGCGGTCGATGACGGTCGACACGTCGTGGGCGTGGGCTCCCGCCAATTCGAATGAGACGATCGCGCCCTTTCCCGGTGCAGTACCGAAGATCCGCAGCGAATTCATTTCCCCCAACCGCTGGTGGGCGTAATCCCTGAGGCGCGCCTCATGCGCTGCGATCGCGTCGCGGCCGATCGTCTCCATGTAGTCCAAGGCGGCGCCAAGGCCGATCGCCTGAACGATCGGAGGCGTCCCCGCCTCGAACCGATGTGGCGGCTCGCCATAGGTCACCCAGTCGGTCGTGACGTCGCGGATCATCTCGCCGCCGCCATTGAAGGGCGGCAACGTCTCCAGCGCCGCGCGCTTGCCGTACAGGACGCCAACACCGGTCGGGCCATACACCTTGTGGCCGGTAAAGGCGTAGAAGTCGCAATCGAGATCGCGCACATCGACCGGCAGATGCACCGCCGCCTGGCTGCCATCGACCAGCACCGGAATGCCGCGCTCATGCGCGATCCGCACGACCTCCTTCACCGGCACGACGGTGCCGAGCATGTTCGACATGTGGGTGATGGCGACGATCTTGGTGCGTTCGGTGAGAAGCTTCTCGAACTCTTCGAGCAGGAATGACCCGTCATCCGCGACCGGTGCCCATTTGAGCACGGCGCCCCTGCGCTCCCGGAGGAAATGCCAGGGCACGATATTGGAGTGATGCTCCATGATCGACAGGACGATCTCGTCACCTGCGCCGATCCCCTGACCGACGGACGAGGCAACAAGGTTGATCGCCTCGGTGGCATTGCGGGTGAACACGATCTCGTCCGCGGCTTCGGCATTCAGGAAGCGTCGCACCTTCTCGCGGGCCAGCTCGAAGTTTTCGGTCGCAACATTCGAAAGGTAATGCAATCCCCTGTGTACGTTCGCATATTCCGATTCATAGGCGCGGGTGATCGCCTCGATCACCTGTCGCGGCTTCTGTGCCGACGCGGCATTGTCGAGATAGACGAGCGGCTTGCCGTAGACCTGGCGGGCGAGGATCGGAAAGTCCCGGCGGATGCGATCGACATCGTAGTGGGTTCGCCCTGGCGCGACATCTGCGGCGACGGTCATCTCAGCTCTCTCCGGCTGGCGTGCGATCGGCGACCCATGCATGAGCCATCTCCGACAGGGCCGCGCCGATCGCGTCATCACCGATGACGTCGATCGCCTCGGATACGAACGCCTCGATCAGGAGTGCCTTCGCCTGCACCTCGGGAATGCCACGGGCGCGCAGATAGAACAGCAGATCCTCGTCGATCCGGCCTGCCGTAGCGCCATGGCCGCACTGGACATCATCGGCATAGATCTCGAGCTCCGGCTTGTTATCCATCTCGGCGTCGTCGGACAGCATCAGCGCCTGGCTCATCATGCGGCCATCCGTCTTCTGGGCGACCGGCCGGACCAGGATCATGCCCTGGAAGACGCCGCGCGCGCGTCCGTCCAGTACCGTCTTGAACAGCTCACGGCTCGCCGATCCCGGCAGTGCGTGATCGACGAAGAGAGTCGTGTCGCCATGCTGACGCCCGCCGAGCAGCTGAACGCCGGCAATGTCGGCCGATGCCTGGGCGCCGGCGAAGGTTACCGCAATCTGGTTGCGCGACACGGCGGCGCCAACCGTGAACGGCGCGCAAACCAGGCGCGCGCCGGCCCCGACATCGGCCGCCGCAGTCGCCAGATGGACGGCGGCATCACCGTCGGCCTGGACCTTGCCCCACACCAGCCTGCCCTCATCGGCGACACTGAGGCGGCTTGCGGTGTTGACCAGATAGGCGATTGCGTCCGGTCCTTCGTAGGTCTCCACAACGATTGCCGAGGCGGCCTTGCCGACCCTGATGCGGTTGCGCAGGTAGATCGCGGCCGGCGCCGGCACAGTGGCAACGCAGGCCAGGTGAACCGGCCTGTCGAGGATCACCCCGTCCGGAATATCGAGCACGAGACCGGAGCGGACGAAGGCGGTATTGAGATCGAGGATCGGCGTCTGCGAATGGGCGGGCCATGCGGAGACCAGCTCGGGCTGCGACTCGAGCGATTCCGACAGCGCCCGAACCGTCACGCCGGCCGCCGCCAGCTCCTGCGGCAGCACGGGCGCACCGCCATCCACGATCACGATGCGCCAAGCGTCGATCGCCGCGAGTACCTCCGGTTCGACCTGCGCGGGTGACGGCGTCGCCGGCTCCGGCAGCTCGCGCAGCAGTGTCCTGAGATCGGTGTACTTCCAGTCCTCCAGACGGCGGTGGGGCAGGCCCGAGGCGGCGAAGCGGGCGATTGCTTCGCTCCGCGCGGCACTGGCCGCCGCTCCGCCTGGCAGGCTGGCGCACAGCCGTTCGAACTGTTCGGCCGCCGCCAGCTCCGCCGGGGTCTGGACGTTACGAACTCCGATGTTCATTTTCGCCACCTGTCTGCCCGTCTCAGGCTGCCGTCGTGTAGGCGGCGTAGCCGGACTTCTCGAGCTCGAGCGCAAGCTCCTTGCCCCCCGTCCTGACGATCCGACCGTCGGACATGACGTGCACGATGTCCGGCACGATGTGATCGAGCAGCCGTTGATAATGGGTGATGACGATCATCGCCCGCTCCGGCGAGCGCAGCGCGTTGACGCCCTCGGAGACCACCCGCAGCGCATCGATGTCGAGCCCCGAATCGGTCTCGTCGAGCACGCACAGCCGCGGCTGCAGCAGCGCCATCTGCAGGATCTCGCTGCGCTTCTTCTCGCCGCCCGAGAAGCCGACATTGACGGGGCGCTTCAGCATGTCCTGGGAGATGTTCAGCGCAGCCGATTTCTCGCGAACCAGCCGCATGAACTCCGGGGTCGACAGTTCGCCCTCGCCGCGCGCCTTGCGCTGGGCGTTGAGCGCCGTCTTGAGGAAGGTCATGAAGGCGACGCCGGGAATTTCGACCGGATACTGAAAGGCGAGAAACACGCCCGCCGCTGCCCGCTCGTCGGGCTCCATGTCGAGAAGGTCCTCGCCACGGTAGAGGATCTCGCCGTCCGTGACCTCGTAGTCCTCCTTGCCGGCCAGCACATAGGACAGCGTCGACTTCCCGGAGCCATTCGGCCCCATGATCGCGTGCACCTCGCCGGCGTTCACCGTCAGGTCGAGCCCCTTGAGGATCTCGGTCCCGTCCTCTGCGATCCTGACGTGAAGGTTCCTGATTTCGAGCAGAGCGGTCATGTCTTGATCTTTCTTCAATAGCTGCGGCTCTCGCGCATCTCGTAGTGCTGAGAGCGTGCGTCGAAACGCTTCAGGAGCTTGCGCGCTGCATCGGGGACATACGCCAATTCATAGTCCTCGCCGACGAAAGCCTTGACGTCGTCGCGCGTCTCGAAGCGCATGATGGTGATGAACTCCTCCTCACCGTCGAGCGAGCGGCGCAGCAGGTCGATCCCCCTGAAGCCGGGGATGTGCATCTGCTCGATGCCATGGAAGATCTCCCGCTTCAGCAGGGTCTCGTAGGCATCGCCATTCTCCGGTGCGGTGTAGCCGTGCCAGATGCGAAGGATCATCGTTGCATCGCCTCCGGTCAGCCCACCGATCCCTCTAGGCTGATGCCGATCAGCTTCTGGGTCTCGACCATGAACTCCATCGGCAGCTGTTGCAGGACGTCGCGGACGAATCCGTTGACGATCAACGCCACCGCCTCCTCTTCCGACAGACCGCGCTGCATGCAGTAGAACATCTGGTCGTCGGAGATCTTCGAGGTGGTCGCCTCGTGCTCGAACACCGCCGTGGCGTTCTTCGATTCGATATAGGGCACGGTGTGGGCGCCGCAGCGGTTGCCGATCAGCAGCGAGTCGCACTGGGTAAAGTTGCGCGCCCCGGTCGCCCTGGCGTGCGCCGAGACCAGGCCGCGATAGGTGTTGTTGGACTGCCCTGCAGCGATGCCCTTCGAGATGATCCGGCTCGAGGTATTGCGGCCGAGATGGATCATCTTGGTGCCGGAATCGACCTGCTGGTGACCGTTGGAAATGGCGATCGAATAGAATTCCCCACGCGAATTGTCGCCCCTCAGGATGCAGCTCGGGTACTTCCAGGTGATCGCCGACCCGGTCTCGACCTGCGTCCAGGAGATCTTCGAGTTGCGGCCGCGGCAATCGCCACGCTTGGTGACGAAGTTGTAGATTCCGCCCTTCCCGTCCTTGTCGCCCGGATACCAGTTTTGCACGGTCGAATACTTGATCTCGGCGTCATCCAGCGCGACCAGTTCGACGACAGCAGCATGCAGCTGATTCTCGTCGCGCATCGGCGCCGTGCAGCCTTCGAGATAGCTCACATAGGCGCCCTTGTCGGCGATGATCAGCGTACGCTCGAACTGGCCGGTCTGCCTCTCGTTGATGCGGAAATAGGTGGACAGTTCCATCGGGCAGCGCACGCCCGGCGGCACGTAGACGAACGATCCGTCGGAGAACACCGCGGAATTGAGCGTGGCATAGAAGTTGTCGCTCGTCGGCACAACCGATCCAAGATATTTGCGCACCAGATCCGGATGCTCGCGCAGCGCTTCGGAGATCGAGCAGAATATGACGCCGTGCCGGGCGAGTTCCTCGCGGAAGGTCGTCACCACCGAGACGGAGTCGAACACGGCGTCGACGGCGACCCGCGCGCCCTCGACGCCGGCCAGCACCGCCTGTTCCTTGAGCGGAATGCCGAGCTTGGCGTAGGTCTCGAGAAGCTGCGGATCGACCTCGTCGAGGCTCTTCGGCGCCTTAGCGGTCTTCGGCGCGGCGTAATAGTAGAGGTCATCGAAGTCGATCTTAGGATAGCTGACCCGCGCCCAGGTCGGCTCGGTCATCGTGCGCCAGCGCCGATAGGCATCGAGGCGCCAGTCGAGCATCCAGTCGGGCTCGCCCTTCTTGGCGGAGATGAACCGGACGATGTCCTCGTTCAGTCCCTTCGGCGCCTTCTCCGACTCGATCTCGGTAAAGAAGCCGTACTTGTACCTGTCGACGTCGATCTCGCGAACCTGCTCGATCGTCTCGCGAACTGCTGGCATTCATTGCTCCTTCGCTCACGGCTTCAAGGGCCGTGGGTTTCGCTTATGCCGCGACAACACTGGCCTGCCGGCGTCCGGCAAATCTCTCCTCGAGTCTCCGCCACGCCTTCAGGAGGCGTTCGACGTCCTCGCGCGTGCTGGACCAGCCGAGGCTCATGCGGATCGCGCCGGAGGCAAGGTCCGGCGACACCCCCATTGCGGCAAGCACGTGCGAGCGCCCGACCTTCCCGGACGAGCAGGCCGATCCAGAACTGACGCACACACCGTCCAGATCTAGCGCGATCATCGCACTCTCGGCGGCAATACCGGGAACCGCAAAGCAACTGGTATTCGCCAGTCTCGCCCGCCCGGAAGCGAAGATGACCGCAGAGGGCGAGATAGTGCGCAACGACCGCTCGAACCAGTCCCTCAGCTCGCAGATCTTGTCCTCACCAGACACGTCTGCGGCCGCAAGTCGGGCCGCCGCGCCGAATCCCGCAATCGCCGGAACCGGCTCGGTGCCCGTTCTGAGCGAGCGCTCCTGCCCGCCGCCACCCCAGAGCGGCACGACCGGAACCGACCGCGTGCGACGCACGAGCGCGCCGACACCCTGCGGCCCGCCCAGCTTGTGGGCCGACAGGCTGAGGAGGTCGACCCCGAGCGACTCGAGGTCCGTTCCTGTCCGACCGGCCGCCTGCACGGCATCGCAATGTACCAAGGCGCCGGCGGCATGGGCGAGTCGCGCTGCCTCGGCGACCGGCTGAAGAACGCCCGTCTCGTTGTTGGCGGCCATGACCGACACCATCGCCGGCACCGGCGTCGTCGCGAGGCGCCGCTCGAGCCACTCCAGATCGATGACGCCATCGCCATCTACCGGGATCGTCTCGACATGGTCCGGGGCGAAGCGGCCACCGGCCAGGACGCAGGGATGCTCGACGGCGGAGACGAGCAGCCGGTCGCCCGGAGCACGTGGCGCAAGCGCCAGGGCCGCGGCCTCGGTACCGCCGCTGGTGAAGACGACATTGGCCGGGTCGGCGCCGACCAACCCGGCCACGGCCGCTCGCGCCTCCTCGATCAGCCGACGCGCCTCGCGCCCGGCGGCATGCACCGAGGACGCATTACCCGAAATGCGCATCGCTGCGGCCATGGCCTCGGCCACCGCGGGCCGGACCGGCGCAGTCGCGTTGAAATCCAGGTAGGCCGTCGTCCCCACCTGTCGCTGGCTCCTCTTGCCGACAGGAACCTCGTGTCTTGAACTCTTGCGTCCGACACAAGATATGTGATGTCTGTCCGGGAAACGCGCAGGGTTTGCGCCGCTGCGGCGAAAGCCCGGGCCGCGTCACCCACTTTCGAAGTGTTCTAAACTGTTGTAGGAGGGCGTCGCGCGGGTGTCAAGAATGCGTCCGCGCGCTCAGGTCCGCGGCGGCGCAGAGTCTTCGTCCTCGGCGATGGCCCTCCTGCGCAACGACAACAGAGGACGGTCCGTCTCATGCCGGAAGTAATCTTCACGGGACCAGCCGGTCGCATCGAAGGCAGATATCAGCCGCCGAAGACCCGGCACTCGCGGATTGCGCTCATCCTGCATCCGCACCCGCAGTTCGGCGGGACGATGAACAATCAGATCGCCTACCAGCTCTATTACATGTTCGCCGAACGCGGCTTTGCCGTGCTGCGCTTCAACTTCCGCGGGGTTGGGCGCAGCCAGGGAACCTTCGACCACGGCCAGGGTGAGCTATCGGACGCCGCCGCCGCGCTGGACTGGGTTCAGGGCCTCAATCCCGACGCGCGGGCCTGCTGGATCGCCGGCTTCTCGTTCGGTTCCTGGATCGGCATGCAGCTGCTGATGCGACGTCCCGAGGTCGAAGGCTTCATCTCAATCGCACCGCAACCCAATCTCTACGACTTCTCGTTCCTCGCGCCCTGCCCCTCATCGGGGCTGATCGTTCACGGCTCCGCCGATCGCGTCGTGCCGCCGTCCGACATCCAGACGCTGGTGGAGAAGCTCAAGACGCAAAAGGGAATCGTCATCGACCAGCAGATCGTCGAGGGCGCCAACCACTTCTTCGAGAACAAGGTCGACGAACTGATGGCGATCTGCGGCAGTTACCTCGACAGGCGGCTGGCCGCTGCCGCGAAGGAAGACGACGCCGCCTGAGCGGCGGGCCGCACCCGCTGTCGCAGCCCCCCAAACCCAGCGAGATGCCCGGGTCAAGCCCGGGCATGTGTGGGATCGGCGTTGAGAGGGCGGAATCAGACGGGCTGCGGGCTCGGACACACCTTTCAGCTGTGCGCAGATGGCACCACGCCGCGCGCCTGCTGTCTGCCCCGAAGCCCCTGCCGGACCCGAGCCAGCACCCCTGGGCATCCGGACCCTTCCGAAACGATCAGCGCCCCAATGCGACTGCCCTCGCCACGACCCCGCCCGTCATCGCCTTCGGCACGCCCGTCGTCGTCGGGTAGCTGAGCGGCAGGCCCTTCAGCGAGCGCACGGCGAGATAGGCGAAGGCTTGGGCCTCGATATGGGACGCCGACAAGCCGGCAGCGTCGGCGGTCGTGACCGGCGCCGACAGCCGTGCGCTCAGCATCGCGAGCAGCGTCTGATTGCGGGCACCGCCACCGGCGACGATCCAGCGGCGGACCGGCGCCGGAAACCAGCGTTCGGCTGCGGCCACGGATGCCGCCGTGAAGGCAGCCAGCGTCGCCGCACCGTCCTCAAGCGACAGCGCGGAGACCGCCCCGAGCGGAAAGTCGTTGCGATCGAGTGACTTCGGCGGCGGCCGGTCGAAATAGGCGTCGTCCATCAACGTCGCCAACGCCACCGTGTCGACCTGGCCAGCGGCCGCGATGCGGCCGTCCTCGTCGAAGGCGATGCCGGCCCGCTGCATCACCCAGTCGTCGATCAGCGCATTGCCCGGCCCGGTGTCGAAAGCGACAGGATCGCCCTCTCCAACGAAGGTGACATTGCCGACGCCACCCAGGTTGAGGATCGCCACCGGCAGCCTCCAGCCGTGACGACGGGCGATCGCGCGGTGATAGGCGGGCACGAGTGGCGCGCCCTGACCGCCCGCGGCAACGTCGGCCGCCCTGAAATCGTAGACGACGGGAATGCGGAGCCGATCGGCGAGCGCCGCCGCGTCGCCGATCTGCACGGTCAGGCGCTGCTCGGGCCGGTGCAGCACCGTCTGGCCATGGAACCCAACGACATCCACATCCGCGGCCGACAGTCCCGCAGCGACGAAGAGCGCCTCGACAGCCTCCGCATGGGCGGCCGTGACCATGCGCTCCGCTTCCGCGAGCACGCCCGCCCGATCGGAGCGGTCGGCGATGGCGCGCGCTGCGACGAGCGCCTCGCGCAGGACGGCGCGCTCGGTCGGCACGTATGGTCGTTCCGCCAGCGCGCCATAGGCTGCTATCGTCTCTCCATCCGTGACGAGGACGGCTGCATCGACACCGTCCATCGACGTGCCGCTCATCAGACCGATCGCCGTCAGCGCTTTCGTCACGCCCATGCCTCTGCTAGAGGGTGCCGCCATTCCAATCGAGGTCGCCGGCTGGCGATGGCTGGCCGCGACCGCAGTCTGGATACCACGCGATGAGCGGTTTCAAGTCCGATTTCCTGCACGTTCTGTCCGAGCGCGGTTACATCCATCAATGTTCTGATGCGGACGGGCTCGATGCCAAGGCGCACGAGGGCTCGCTCGTCGCCTATGTCGGCTACGACTGCACCGGGCCGTCGCTGCATGTCGGGCACCTGCTGTCGATCATGATGCTGCGCTGGTTCCAGAAGACGGGGCATACACCGATCACGCTGATGGGCGGCGGCACGACCCGCGTCGGCGACCCGTCCGGCAAGGACGAGATGCGCAAGCTGCTCACCTACGAGCAGATCGAGGCCAACAAGCAGAGCCTGAAGGAGGTGTTCTCGCGCTTCGTCGTGTACGAGGGCGCGAACGCCGCGATCATGTCGGACAATGCCGAATGGCTCGCGCCGCTCAACTACATCGACTTCCTGCGCGAGGTCGGCCGGCACTTCTCCGTCAACCGGATGCTCAGCTTCGATTCCGTGAAGCTGAGGCTGGATCGCGAGTCGGAACTGTCTTTCCTCGAGTTCAACTACATGATCCTGCAGGCTTACGACTTCGTGGAGCTGAACCGGCGCTACGGCTGCGTGCTGCAGATGGGCGGATCCGATCAGTGGGGCAACATCATCAACGGCATCGATCTCGGCCGACGCATGGGCACGCCGCAGCTCTATGCGCTGACCTGTCCGCTCATCACCACCGCGTCGGGTGCCAAGATGGGCAAGACCGCCGCCGGCGCCGTCTGGCTCAAGGCCGACATGCTCAGCCCCTGGGACTACTGGCAGTTCTGGCGCAACACAGAGGATGGCGACGTCGGCCGCTTCCTGAGGCTGTTCACCGACCTGCCGCTGGACGAGATCGCCCGGCTCGAGGCGCTGCGGGGCGCAGAGATCAATGAGGCGAAGAAGGTGCTGGCGAACGAGGCGACGGCGTTGCTGCACGGCCGCGCCGCCGCCGAGGCAGCCGCCGAGACGGCGCGCAAGACGTTCGAGGAAGGCACGCTCGCCGAGACGCTGCCTACGGTCGAGATTTCCGGCGGCGAGCTAGACGAGGGCATCGGCGTGCTGACTGCCTTCGTCCGCGCCGGCCTTGTCACCTCCAACGGCGAGGCCCGCAGGGCCGTCGCCAACGGCGCGCTGCGCGTCAACGACAATCCCGTCACCGACCCTGCCGCATTGCTGCGCGCCGCAGACGTGACGGCGCAGGGCGTGATCAAGCTTTCGTTCGGGCGCAAGAGACACGTGCTGCTCAGACCACGCTGAGCCCTCAGCGCTGCAGCGGCTCGATCGCATCGGTCGCCGTGCGCGGTACGGCGGCGCGCGGATTGTCCATGCCGAAGATGTAGCGGAACACGCCTGGCGCCACGACCGAGATCGGATTGATGGTCAGAACCGGCGCGTCCATCGTGCCCGATATCGAATAGGTGATGCCGAGCAGGCCTTCGTTGGGCTTGCCGCCGAGCAGTGGCCCGAGGAAGAGCGGCAGCTGGCCGAACAGGTTGTTCAATGCGTAGAGTGGCACATAGGTGCCATGGATCGCCAGGCGCTTGGCCGCGAGGTCGAGCGAGCCTTCGACGGTGGCGCCGACAGCAACTCCGCGCAGCACGCCGTCGCTGACCAAGATCGTCGGGCCAATGCGCTGGAACGAGGCGGAGAACCGGTCAAACCCGACATCCGAAACGTTAAGACCCTGCTGCGGTGAGGTGGTCACCGTCGCGGAATCGGAACGTCCCCGCGACTGCTGCTCGCCGCCTTCGATCAGGTGGGCAAGCGAGGGATCGTTGGCGATCCGGAAGCGGTCGACGTCGATGGTCCCCGCCATGGACGCGTTGGCGCCGCGACGCGCTGCCGCGAGCCGCAACCGGCCACCCCGCATGTTCGCATAGATGCCACTCCAGGCCAGCGTGGTCCCCGCATCGGCACTTTCCACGCTGAGATCGGCATTTGTTCCGTCGTCGGAATGGCGCAGACTGATCGGCGCACCCCCCTCGCCGGAAGCCGAGAGTTCGAGGCGCGCGATACGTCCGCCAGTGCGCGAGATCGTCCCCGACAGGTTGGTGAGAGTGACGCCACCCGCTCCGATCGCCCGCTCCACGTCGATGTCGATCCGCATCCCGCTGCCGCCGACCTCGGCGCCGCCAGCGCCACTTCGCTGGTTCGCGAGCGCCCCGCGAAGATCGATCGACTTGCCGGTCAGGGACACGTTCCGGACCCCGTTCACGGTCCGACCATCAACCGAGATGTCGGTGCCTCGCGCCGACCGGAGCACCGGCAGGTTGATGCGCGAGAGTCCGCCGCCCTTCTCGAACTCGGCCGATCCCTCAACCTGCAGCGAGCTCGAGACGAGCTTCAGATTGGTCAGACGGACCGCGTTGGTGGTCTGCGCCAACACGAACTCGGCCGTGGCCTGCTCGCCGGCAGGCTTCTCCACCCCAAGGGCCGCGAACCCGATACGGGCCCGCGTGAGGTCGGCATGAATGTGCTGGGAGGTGCCGTCGGCGGTCGCCCGGACATCGGAGACCGTCGCGACGATCGGACCGGACAGGATCTCGTCGAGCGGAAGACCGAGCCGGCGCCGGGCATCCTCGTCGAGCGTCATCGTCACGGATCGGGCGCCGGGCTCCCCACCGGGCAGCAGCGGGTCGTCGACGGCAACGGCGGCACGCACGCCGTCGAGTTCGGCAGTGCCGGCGATGGAGATCCGGCCATCCTCAATTCGCAGATCGACGTCACCGTCGGTGACGCGACGGGCACCGGCGAAGTTGTTCGCGGCGAAGTCCTCGATCCGACCCTCAACCTGCAGCTCGATGTCCGGAAAGCGCAGATCGTCGATGAATGGTATCGTCACGTGGATGTCGAACCGGCCGTTGCCCTCGAAGTCATCGACATTCATGCCGCGCGAGGCGGCGAAATCGATCGGCGGCTGATCGAGCAGCACGAGTGCATCGCTCAGCTTGCCTTCGAGCTTCAAATCGACGATCCCGGTCGAGGGATGGGAGGGAATGTCGGGGACCTCGAAGCGGCCGGCGGCCACGCGAAGGACGCCGCTTTGAGGAAGCTCGATCCGCGCCTCGGAGGTCAGGCGAATGTCGAACCGCTGGCCATCGACGCGGCCCGTGGCCGCAACCCCGACCATCGGAGGAAGATCACCCAGGTACCTAAACGACACGTCACGCGCTCGGAACGACAGGTCGAAGGCGCCTTGCGGCAGCGGCACACCGCGCAGCGCCGAGGCGATCTCCTCCGGCTTTATGTCGACATTGATCCGGGCATCGAGGATGTCGCCCGACAGGAGATTGCGCACGGCCCAGCGCCGCGCCTTGGGTGCCAGGACCGCGGGCCAGGCCGATTTGAGCGTGTCGACGGTCATGTCCGTTACCGAGCCGGCCAGCTTAACGCCGGGGCTCTCGCCGCGGCCGCCGACAAAGCCCACGAATGAACCGGCCGTCTGTCCGCTGATCAGATCCAGACGGGACACATGCAGGACACGCTGGTCGGGGACGAGAAACCCCTCGAGCGTGATGGAATTGTAGCTGCTCGGCAGATCGCCATTCGGATCGGCGATCGAGATATCCGAGAAATCGAGCTTGAGGGGAATGGTGCCATAGCTGAAATCGCCTCGCTCCGGCACGGCGATCTGCCCGGTTAGGCGAAATCCGGTCTCCCCCGCCAGCAGCCGCGACGGCCGGATGATGATGGTGCCCGTCGAATACCGCCAGTCGACGGCGATATCGGCCTCGTCGATCAGAAAACGATGCTCGCCGATCCCGACATGACCAGCTCCGATCAGCACCTCGCTCGACAGCCAGTCGAGGGCGCCGTCGACACCGATGGTCAGCGAGAAGTCGGCAGAGATCGGACTGGTCATCACGAAGGGCAGCTGCTTCGGCAGCAGCGGCTCGAGATCGGCGATCGCGAGGTTGCGTATTCCCCCGGACAGGATCACGCCCCCGCCGAGCGAGCGCCGCGCCGACCCCTCGAAGCTCGGCATGCCGGCTCCGTCACCGATTCCGACCGCAAATGCGATCTCTCCCTCCCGGTCACTGCGCGAGACCACGAGCTCGACATTGTCGATGTCATGCCGACTGCCCGCCTTATCGAATACGCTCACTCGGGCATCGCGGACACCGAACCTGGACAGGCCCTGGCGGTTCTCGGCGCCGAGCAGCGCGAACAGGACGGCGAATGCCTCTACCGGAGCAACCAGGGGCGCGGAGCGCGGCGGCTGCGAAAGACCCGCGGCTGTCTCGGCGTCGGGCGAGGCCGTCTGGAAGCGCAGACTGCCATCGACCTGCCGGAGATTCATCCGCGGCCGGATCAACCAGACACTGCTCGGCGCGATCCGCCCGGTGACCAGCGCGAGGCCTGAAAGCCCGATTGCAGCCCGCGGCGCGGCAAACACGGCATTGCCGTCCGGCCCGGTCACCGCGACATCTCGCAACCTCAGGACAAGATCGAGCGTATCGCGGTCGCGCTCGATGACCGTATCCTCGATCGTCACGCGATAGCCGACTGGCAGTTGCTGCTGCACGGCATCGGCGATTCGCGGCGTCAGGAAGGCAACCGACAGCGGACTGTCGGAAAGTCTGACCATGAGCAGAGCGAGCGCCACGACGGCCAGCAGCGCCACCGCCGCGAATCCCTGCCCGACGCGCAGCCAGAGTCGGCGGCGTGCCGCAATCAGTCGGATTCGTGCCAGTCCCGCGACCGCCGCGCGCTGGAGGTACTGCTTGCCATCCGCAGTGGATCGGGTGCTGGATTCCATCAGATCCCAGGATTCACATTCGACGCGTCGCGCGACCCCGAATGCTAGGCAGGCTAGCGGCGGCGCGTTCGATCGGCCGGCACAACAATCCGCAAAACCGTACTATTCGTACACGGGACATTAGCGGCACCACCGATTCCCCGGTGGCGTTGTGATCCCACAATACGGACGAAAGGAAGGCAGACCAATGGTCAAGCAGGCAGACGCGGCTTCATCCGGCCCCGAGATCGGCGAGCGCGCCCCGGACTTCGACCTGCCGGCCGCCGGCGGTGGCCGGTTGCGGCTCGCGGATTTCAAGGGCCGTGTACTGGTGCTCTACTTCTACCCCAAGGACGACACCAGCGGCTGCACCCGGGAAGCGCTTGATTTCCAGGAGTTGCGCGAGCAGTTCGAGGCAGCCGGTGCGACGATCATCGGCATGTCTCCCGATCCAGCAACGTCGCATGACAAGTTCCGCACGAAGCATGGCCTCGACATTGCACTTGCCTCGGATCCGGAAACGACGACGCTTCAGGCCTACGGGGTGTGGAAGGAAAAATCCATGTACGGGCGAAAGTACATGGGCGTCGAACGCTCGACCTTCCTGATCGACGGCGAGGGTGTGATCCGGCGGGTCTGGAGAAACGTCAAGGTGCCTGGCCATGCGGCCGAGGTCCTCGAGGCGGTCAGGCACCTTGCGCGTTGACCACCCCTCCGGCCCAGGCATCTTCGGCCGGATTGGCGTTCCGGCGGCCCATGAGGCACGTCTGGCCGGCGCTCCCACCAGCAGGGTCCGGGCGTCCAATTGGCAGTTCGTTAACCCTAATCCTTCGAGAATGACGGCCGACGATCGTGATCAACCGCCGCTCGGACGATGCAGACGCCACCCTCCGCTTTCGGCCGCCGCGCCCAGCCGCACAGGATCATCCTCGCGCGAGGCGAACGGGTGCGTGCGCTCACCCTGCCCCACTGGGCCGGCTGGGCGTGCTTCGCCGGCCTTTGCGCCGTATTGGTGTGGCTTGTCGGCGCAACCGCCTACATCGCCTTCCATGACGAGATCCTCGCCACGGCGCTTGAGCACCGGGTAGCGGTGGAGCGGTCCTACGAGGACCAGATCGCCCATCTCCGACGCCAGATCGACGAGATCAACACCCGCCAGTATCTCGACCAGCAGGCGTTCGAATCGCGCCTCGCGGCGGTGCTGCGGCGCCAGCAGGAACTCGAGGAGCGCCAGCACCGGATCGCCGCGCTGATCGAGGCCGCCCGCCAGCGCAAGGTGACGCTGGCCGTTCCGTCTGCCCCGCAGACAACGGCCAACTTTGCCGACGCCGGCGTCGCCAGCCCGTTGATGACGTCGTACCGCCAGGATCGCCCGGCACCGCTCGATGGCACCAGCCCCTCACGGAATACCGCGGCCGCGCCGGACGCACCCAGCCGTCCCCTGGTGGTGACAAAGGCGCTTGGGGACGGTCCGATGGCAGCGATCGAGGCTTCGATGAACCATGTTGACGCGGTACAGGGCGAGATCGTCGCGACGCTCGCTGCGTCGGTCGAGGCTCTCAACAGCCGTCTCGAGCAGGTGATGAATTCGGTGGGCTCGCGCGGACGTTCCCCCGCTGCTCCCGGCATGGGCGGACCGCTGATCGAATTGCGCGATTCGGTGGTGGTGCGGGGGGCGCCGGACATGGAGCTGAGGCGCCTTGAAGCCGGTCTCGACCGCCTCGACAAACTCCGCTTCCAGGTCTCCAGATTGCCCGTGCGCCTTCCGCTTCCGGGAGAAGCCGAGATTACCAGCGGCTTCGGCACCCGCATCGACCCGTTCCTGGGCCGCCCGGCACTCCATACCGGCGTCGACTTTCGCAGCGAACCGGGCGATCCGGTCCTGGCCGCCGCCGGCGGAACGGTGGAGATCGCAGAATACAGCGGCGGTTATGGCAACATGGTCGAGATCGACCATGGTAACGGCTATTCCACGCGCTACAGCCACCTCAGCAGAATCCTGGTGAAAGCAGGCGACAATGTCGCGCCGGGCGACATCGTCGGCAGGGTCGGTAGCACCGGCAGAAGCACCGGGCCACACCTCCATTTCGAGACCCGGCTGCTCGGCACCGTGCGCGACCCGATGGACTATCTGGCCGCCGCCGAGCTGCTGCCGCCGGGCTTCTGAGCCACCGTCACGCTCAGGCGGTGGCGGCTTCCCGGGCATTGACCCGCTGGGCGAGCGAAGCTTCCATGAACATGTCGAGATCGCCGTCCAGGACCGCCTGGGGATTGGTGCTCTCGACGCCGGTGCGCAGATCCTTGACCAGCTGATAGGGTTGCAGCACGTAGGATCGGATCTGGTGCCCCCATCCGATGTCGGTCTTCGTGGCAGCTTCCGCCTGCGCCTTCTCCTCGCGCTTCTGCAGTTCGAGCTCATACAGTCGCGATCGCAGCATCGCCCAGGCGGTGGCGCGATTCTTGTGCTGCGAGCGCTCATTCTGGCAGGCGACGACAATACCGCTGGGAATGTGGGTCAGGCGCACGGCCGAGTCGGTGGTGTTGACGTGCTGGCCGCCGGCGCCTGAGGAGCGGTAGGTATCGACCCGGACGTCCGACTCCTTGATGTCGATCTCGATCGAATCGTCGACGACCGGATAGACCCAGACCGATGCGAAGCTGGTGTGGCGGCGGGCGCTCGAATCGAACGGCGAAATCCGTACCAGCCGGTGGACGCCGGATTCGGTCTTCAGCCATCCGTAGGCGTTCGGCCCCTTGATGAGCAGGGTCGCCGAGCGGATGCCGGCCTCTTCCCCCTCATTGTAGCCGATTTCCTCCACCTTGTAGCCGTGCGCTGCTGCCCAGCGGCTGTACATCCTGAGCAGCATCGCTGCCCAGTCCTGACTTTCGGTACCACCGGCGCCGGCATGCACTTCGAGATAGGTGTCGTTGCGGTCGGCCTCGCCGGAGAGGAGCGATTCAATCTGGCGCTTCTGCGCCTCGCGATGCAGCTCGCGCAATGCGGATTCCGCATCAGCGAGGACGGACGCCTCGTCCTCCGCCTCGGCAAGCTCGATCAGGCCGATCGTGTCGGCGAGCTCGCCCTCAATCCGCGCCACGACGTCGGTCGCGTCCTGGAGCTGCTGACGCTCGCGCATCAGCGCCTGCGCCATCTCGGCGTTCTCCCACAGCGACGGATCCTCGGCGCGGTGGTTCAGCTCCTCCAGCCGTACGAGCGCGTTGTCCCAGTCAAAGATGCCTCCTTAGCAGGCTGATCGACTGACGAATCTCGTCGACCAGCTGCTGATGTTCTGCACGCATGTGTCTGGTTTCCGTTTACGGGTCGATGCGGCGTCAGTACAGGCCGCCGGTTCCGGTGCGAACCGCACGATCGGCTTCCGGGGTCACGGCGGTCGGCTGCCCGAACTGATCCTGATATCCGATCACGGAATAGCTGTCAGGCGGAACCTGGCCGGGCTTGAACGCCTCCAGAATCACGTTGGTCTCGTTCGGACCGGCCCGCAACCCTGTGGCCGGATTGATGCGCACCAGCTGGATGCCGGGCGGCACGCGGAAGGGAATCGCCGGCTTGTCTGCAAGCGCCTCCTTCATGAAATCCCTGAAGATCGGCGCCGCCAGCTGGCCACCCGTCATGCCGCGGCCGAGCGGCTGCGGCTGATCGTAGCCGACATAGACGCCTACGGCCAGATCGGGCGAGAACCCGACGAACCAGGCATCCTTCTCGTCATTGGTGGTACCGGTCTTGCCGGCGAGCGGCTTCTCGACCTCGCGGACGACGGTCGCGGTACCCCGTTGCACGACTCCCTCGAGCATCGAGATCATCTGATAGTCCGTATACGGGTCCAGCACCTGTTCGCGGTTGTCGATCAGCTGCGGCTCGTCCTGGCCGGTCCAGGCCTGGGCCGTGCAGCCCTCGCAGATGCGCTGGTCATGCTTGTAGATGGTCCGGCCGTAACGGTCCTGGATGCGGTCGATCAATGTCGGGGTGATCTTGCGGCCGCCATTGGCGATGGTGGCATAGGCCGCCGTCATGCGCAGCACGGTGGTCTCGCCGGCGCCGAGCGCCATCGGCAGATAGGGCAGCATGTCGTCATAGATGCCGAACCGCCTCGCATATTCCCGGATCAGCGGCATGCCCATGTCCTGGGCGAGACGCACCGTCATGACGTTGCGCGACAGCTCGATGCCGCGACGGAGGGTCGAGGGACCATAGAACTTGCGACCGTAGTTCTGCGGACGCCAGATCTTTCCGCCGGAGACGATCTCGATGGGCGCGTCGAGCACGACGCTGGACGGAGAATAGCCGTTGTCGAGCGCGGCCGCGTAGACGAAGGGCTTGAAGGCGGATCCGGGTTGCCGCATCGCCTGTGTTGCGCGGTTGAACTCGCTTTCGGCGAAGCTGAAGCCGCCGACAAGCGCGAGGACACGGCCGGTATGGGTGTCCATCGCCACAATCGCGCCGCTGATCTTGGGAACCTGCTGGAGGTCGAACTCGCTCGCGCTGTCGCCGACCGGCGAGACGTATACAACATCGCCAGGTTTCAGCACCTGCGCGGCCGACTTGATCGGCTTGCCCTTCTCGGGACCGACGGCCCACCGCGCCCATGTCAGCTTGTCGGTCGGAATGCGGCCGACCTTGCGATCCTCGCTGAACCGACCGGAGGGCAGCTTGTCGGGGCGCAGACCGATGACTGCCCCCTCATCGTCGGTCTTCAGGACCACCGCCAGACGCCACGGCGCGACATCGTAGAGCGGCTCGATCTTACCAACGGCAAGCCCCCAGTCCCCGCCGAGCTCGACTGTCTCGATCGGGCCGCGCCAGCCACGCTTGCGATCGTAGTCGACCAGCCCCTTGACCAGTACCCGGCGGGCCAGCACCTGCAGCTTGGGATCGAGGGTCGAGCGGACCGACAGGCCGCCCTCGTAGAGCCCGGGCTCACCGTAAAGCTGATACAGCGTGCGCCGGACATCCTCGACGAAGTAATCCGCCGCCTGCAGGCGCGGCCCGGTCGGGCGCAGCTTCACCTCGATGGGGGTGTTACGCGCCTCGATCGCCTGGTCCGCAGTGATGAAGCCGTTCTCCTCCATCCGGTCGATGACCCAGTTGCGGCGCTCCAGGGCCCGCTCGGGCTCGCGGAACGGATGATAGTTGTTCGGCGCCTTCGGCAGCGCCGCCAGATAGGCCGCTTCCGGGATCGTCAGTGCGTCTACCGACTTGTCGAAATAGATGAGCGCTGCCGCGGCAATTCCATAGGCGCCCACGCCCAGATAGATCTCGTTGAGATAGAGCTCGAGGATCTGGTCCTTGGTGAAGGCGTTCTCGATCTTCAGGGCCAGCAGCGCTTCCTTGATCTTGCGCTCGTAGGACTTCTCGTTGGTCAGCAGGAAGTTCTTGGCGACCTGCTGGGTGATCGACGAGCCACCGACCAGGCTGCGGTTCGAGTTCGACAGCAGTGCCTCGATGTTCTCCAGCGCGGCGCGGCCAATGCCCACAAGGTCAAGGCCGAAGTGACTGTAGAAATTCTTGTCCTCGGCCGACAGGAAGGCATTGATGACGGTGCTGGGAACCGCCTGGATCGGAATGAAAAGCCGACGCTCCTTGGCGTACTCGGCGACGAGCTGGCCGTCGGCGGCGTGCACGCGGGTCATCACCGGCGGCTCGTACTCGCGAAGGCTCGCATAGTCGGGCAGATCCTCGGACACTTGCCAGAGAACATAGGCAACCGCCGCCGAGACAACGACGAACAGAATGACGCCCAGCGTGAACAGGAAACCTAGAAATCTCAGCAGCATGACTTCGCCAGCGCCATTCGTCGCCCGATGGTGTCCGACCTGGCCCCACCTGCATGCGGCGGAACGGGCGCCCGGCCCGCCAGCCGACAAGATCCTGGCGTGCTCATAGCGCGGAACCCCCGGCTGATCAAATCGTCCCTGGTACCGATGAACGGCAGGGCCTTGGCCAAATTGTGACCGACCCTGCCCCTGCCGCGTGTTCAGAACGGCGCGCGGGCGTGATTCTCGCCGAAATAGCTCGAAACCGCCTCGGCGACGGAGCGCGCGATGCGCTGCTGCCACTCGCTGTCGGTGAGATGCTTCTCGTCGTCGGAATTGGTCAGGTAGCCGAGCTCCAGCAGCACCGAGGGGACGTCGTGCGCCCGCAGCACCTTGAAGCCGGCCGAACGGTGCGGATTCTTCACCACACCTGTATGCGCCTTGAGCTTGTCGACGAGCGTGCGCGCGAAGAACACCGCATAGTTCTTCGTCTCGCGCTGGACCAAGTCGATCAGAATGTCGGCAACGTCGTCGGTCTCGCCTGAAAGATCGACGCCGGCGATCACGTCGGAGCGGTTCTCCTGCTCGGCCAGCGCGGCTGCGACCGCATCGGAGGCGCGCTCCGACAACGTGTAGACCGTCGCGCCGCTCACGCCACCGGCGGCGACCGAATCCGCGTGGACGGAAATGAACAGCGAGGCTTCCCTGGACCGTGCGAACGCCACGCGCTCGGCGAGCGGCACGAAGACATCGTCCGTTCGCGTCATTTCCACCCGGAATCGCCCCCCGGCACTCAGCGCCGACCGCAGTTGCTTGGAGAACGCCAGGACGACGTCCTTCTCAAGCGTGCCGTTCTTGCTGCGCGCACCCGAATCGATGCCTCCATGCCCCGGATCAATGACGACGACGATCTCGCGTGCCTGCGGTCCCGCACCGGGACGGACGGCCTCGAGGATGCCGTTCGAGGGAGCGGTGCGGCCATCGCGCGGACGCGCCGGCTCGAGCGCGAGCGCGGCGAGGAATTCCTCCCGGGAGGTGGCGACCAGATCGACGACGATGCGGGCGGGTTGATCGTCGACCGCGGCAACGACGAAGGCCTTGTCCACCTTGACCGGGCCGTTCGTGTCGAGCACGATTCGCGACTTGCCCGGCCCGATGAGGCCGAACCGGTAGGCAGCGACCAGCCCCCTGCCTTCGCGCCCTTCCTCGGGCGCGAGACGGAATACCGTCTCCGGCAGATCAAGGATGACACGGTACGGATCGGCGAGCGTGAAGACCCCGAATGCCACCTCGCTGTCGACGTCGACGACGAATCGGGTCCGCTTGTCGTCACCGGCAATGCGCGACTGCAATGCGGTGACCGGTGCGGAGCGCGCCGACGCACCGTCGCCGGAGGCGCTCACGGCACCGGGCGAAACGGCGACCAGCAGTGCCGCGACGAGGACGACGACGAGATTGCGGACTGGAAGATTCACCGGCCAGCGGCCCCCGCTCCTACCCCGGTTCTCGGCGCAACTATGGCGGACTCCCCCCGTCGATTAAAGGCTTTGGGTTAACCAGACCTTGATGAATTTCCGGCAATCTTGGGAGCTGTTGCCGCCGGAACACAATGCTTGCCAAAGGCGAGCGTGACGCATTAAAAGCGCGAAAGTTTCGTATTCGCGTCCTCGGCCTCGAGCACGAACATGGGTCGGACGGGTGACCGCCCGCATGGACCGTTACCCTTCCATGACCGCCACGGCGCCGAGCGTCCGGTCGCCCTTGCGCTTGGACCTTGCCGCCAAATCCTCCGCCGAGGGACGAATGCCGCCGCAGCGCGACCGGTTTGCGCGGGCCGCCCAGCTGACGACACGTCCGTGTCGCCGCCGGCGCCGCGGGTCGATGGTGGGGCGAGCAGATTGAACCGACCGCCGCTCCCGGCGGTCCATTGAGAGTTGCGGATGCTGGGTGTGGACGAGCTGCCGGCCAAAGTCGCAAGAACGTGCGGACCGGCTCGCACGCCATGCTCTGACCAGCCCTCCCCGCCATTCCGCATAGCCGTTTCCGGCCCGCTCGAGGTTGCCGGAAGCCCATCCCTGGGACGCGCGGACCTGGTTGCCGTTCAGGCAGCCGGACGGCTGCGCGTCGTCCGACCGACATCAGAGTCCACAACATGCCAGCAAAAATGCTCATCGATGCCACCCACCCGGAAGAGACCCGGGTCGTGGTGGTACGCGACGGTAAGGTCGAGGAGTTCGATTTCGAGGCGGCTGCCCGCAAGCAGCTTCGCGGCAACATCTATCTGGCCAAGGTCACCCGCGTAGAGCCCTCGCTGCAGGCCGCCTTCGTCGACTACGGCGGCAACCGCCACGGATTCCTCGCCTTCAGCGAAATCCATCCCGATTACTATCAGATCCCCTACGCTGATCGACGCGCGCTGATCGAGGAGGACGAGGCGGAAGATGCCGAAGAGTCGGCCGCCGAGGCCGCCGAGGATCAGTCGTCCGCCGAGACGGATAGTTCGGCGGTTGAAATCGCCGAGGATGGATCCGCCGATGATGGCAGCGGCGCCGTCGAGGGCGGTGGCAGCGTCGTCGAGGTCGCCGCAGCTGGCGACGAGACGGTCGAGTCGATCGGCGGCGACGACGCGCTCGAGGAACTGCCGGTGCGCAAGGCCCGGCCGCGCCGCAGCTACAAGATCCAGGAGGTCATCAAGAAGCGGCAGATCCTGCTGGTGCAGGTCGTGAAGGAGGAGCGCGGCAACAAGGGCGCTGCCCTGACCACCTACCTGTCGCTCGCCGGCCGCTATTCGGTGCTGATGCCCAACACTGCCCGCGGCGGCGGCATCTCCCGCAAGATCACCAACGCCGCAGACCGGAAGCGCCTGAAGGAGGTGGCCGGCGATCTGGACGTGCCCGAGGGGATGGGCGTGATCCTGCGCACCGCCGGCGCCTCGCGGACCAAGGCCGAGATCAAGCGCGACTTCGAGTACCTCCTGCGGCTCTGGGAGAATGTCCGCGAGCTGACACTGAAGTCGATCGCGCCGACGCTCGTCTACGAGGAGGGCAGCCTGGTCAAGCGGGCGATCCGCGACCTCTACACGAAGGACATCGACCAGGTTCTCGTCGCCGGCGACAATGCCTATCGCGAGGCCAAGGATTTCATGCGCATGCTGATGCCCAGCCATGCCAAGAATGTCCAGCCGTATCGCGAGACCGAACCGATCTTCGCGCGCCACGGCATCGAGAACCAGCTCGACGCGATGTTCTCGCCGGTGGTGACGCTCAAGTCTGGCGGCTACATCGTCCTCAACCAGACCGAAGCGCTCGTCTCCATCGACGTCAACTCGGGCCGTTCGACGCGCGAACACAATATCGAGGACACCGCGCTCAAGACCAATCTCGAGGCAGCCGACGAGGTGGCGCGACAGCTCCGGCTTCGGGATCTGGCCGGGCTGATCGTCATCGACTTCATCGACATGGAGGAGAAGCGCAACAACCGCGCGGTGGAACGACGCCTCAAGGAGGCGCTGCGACACGACCGGGCGCGCATCCAGGTCGGCCGGATCAGCCATTTCGGCCTGCTCGAGATGTCGCGCCAGCGCATCCGTGCCGGAATCCTCGAAGGTTCGATGCAACCCTGCCCCCACTGCGCAGGCACCGGTCGCATCCGTTCGGTCGAGTCGGTCGCGCTGCACCTGTTGCGCTCGATTGAAAACGAACTGCTGAAGGGTCGGCCGACCGACATCACCGTCCGGACCCGCAGCGACGTGGCGCTCTATGTTCTCAATCAGAAGCGCGGGCATCTTGCGGATCTCGAGGCCCGGTTCTCGGTCGTCATTACCATCAATGCCGACGACGGCCTCGGGGGCGTCGTGTTCAAGCTGGAGAAGGGCGAGCCTGCCCGGCCCCGACCACATCCGGATGCCGTGGTGCGCCCCGTCTCGGTCGAGCCTGACGACGCGGAAGCGGATGTAGAGGCCGAGGAGGATGCGGAGGAGAACCGGGCCGAGCGCCAGGCCGCGCGGGAGCGCGAAGAGGTTCGCGAAGACGGTGCCGGCCGTCGGCGCAGGCGACGCCGGCGCCGGCGCGGCGGGACCGGCGAAGGCGCAGAGGCCGATGCGCGCAAGTCGGTCGCCGAAGGATCGACCGAGACCGCAGACACCGACTCGCCGCCCGGCGAGGAATCCGACGGTGGTGACGGCGAGGAGCGCGCCAGCGGCGAGGAGGGCGGCCAACGCCGCCGGCGGCGCGGCCGTCGCGGCGGGCGCCGCCATCGCCGCGACTCCGAAGCCCCGGCGCCGGCCGGGCAGGATGTCGGCACCGCCGAGGCGTTCGTCGTGCAGGACAGCGCGATCGTTGAGTCGAGCGGACCGACAGATGCGTTCGGGGCGATGGCAACGACCGAACCGATGGAACCGGTCTCGGACGATGCGATGATGACGGGTGCGGCTGATGCCGCACCGGCTGCTGCTGCCGACCCGGCAGTGGAGGAGACCGAGGCAGCCGACGACGCGCCAAAGAAGCCGCGCCGCCGGCGCAAGAAGGTCGTCCAGGAGCCGGCCGAGGCCGGACCGGATAGCGTTACCGAAACTCCGGCCGCCGAGCCGCTCGGTGAATCGGCAGAGGTCCCCGCGTCGGTCGGCGAGGCGACAGAGGCCGCCGAGCCTGTGGCCTCTGAGGAAGGCCAGCCGGCACCTGCTGCGGCGGATGCAGAGAAGCAGGAGCCTGCTGTGCCTGCGGGCACAGTCGCCGTTGAACCGACCGCGGACGCCGCGACACGGCAGGCGGGCGAAGCCGCCGAGCGCCGAAAGGGCTGGTGGCAGCGCCGACGGTTGTTCGGCCAGTCGTAGACGGATTGCGGCGGGACTGAGGTCCCGCCGTTACCGCTTCAGCCAGCGGTCCAACCGTGCGACCGCCTCCTCGATGTCCGCCGTCGCACCGGCGAAGGAGAAGCGCAGGTAGCGCCGCCCGTGCTCGGCATCGAAATCCAGGCCAGGGGTCGCGGCGATGCCTGCCTCGTGCAGCATCCGCGCCGCGAACTCGCTCGAATCGTTGGTGAAATCGGCGACATCGACATAGGCGTAGAAGGCGCCGTCCATGGGCAGCACCCGCTCAAGACCGAGCCGGGGCAAGGCCGATGTCAGGAGGTCGCGGTTACGCGCATAGACGGCCTTGTTGGCCTCAAGCTCCTCGGTGCAATCGAACGCGGCCAGGGCGGCGGCCTGGGACAGCGCCGGCGCGGAGATGTAGAGGTTCTGAGCAAGTCGCTCGATGGGCCGGACCAGCCGTTCCGGAACCACCATCCAGCCGATCCGCCAGCCTGTCATGCAGTAGTACTTGGAGAAGCTGTTGATCACGATGGCGTCGCCATCGTGGCGCAGCGCCGTATCCGCCGGCTCGCCATAGGTCAGGCCGTGATAGATTTCGTCGGAGATGAACCACAGGCCCAGAGCGGCCGCAGCCGCGACGAGATCACCGAGCCCGGCGGCCGGGACCACCGTCCCGGTTGGATTGGCGGGGCTGGCAACGAGCAGTCCATCCAGCCTCCGGTCGGCAGCAGCCTGCTCGATCAGGGCCGGCGTCGGGACCCAGCGCGTGGTCGCGTCGGTCTCCAGCCAGACGGTTGCGAGGTCGAGCGCCTGCAGGATGTTGCGATATGCCGGATAGCCCGGTCGCGCCAGCGCGACCCGGTCGCCCGGATCGAAGCAGGCGAGGAAGGCGAGGACGAAGCCGGCCGACGAGCCTGTCGTCACGACGACCCGCGCCGGAGCAACGTCAAGGCCATAGGCCTCGCCGTAGTGGCGCGCGATCCGGTGCCGCAAGGCGGCGGTGCCGAGCGCCTCCGTATAGCCGATCGCACCGTCAGCCAGTGCCCGTTCGGCTGCCTGCCGAACACCGGCCGGTGTCGGCGCGCCCGGCTGGCCGACCTCAAGATGCAGGATGCGTCGTCCCGCCGCCTCCAGCGTCCGGGCGTCCCGCAGCACGTCCATGGCCAGAAAGGGCGCCACGTCGGAGCGGCGGGACGCCGCTGGCCGGACGGCGTGCAAATGCGTGTCGTCGGACTTCGTGCTCACGCGACTCTCACCATTTCGTTGGGAGCCTCCTGCCGGCCAAGGCGCCAATCTGTCGCCGCATTTGGTGCGTTGTCGTAGCGCAGGGGTTGAAGCGGGTCCACCGTCGGCGGACCGATGGTCGCGGCGGCAATGTTTGACCGGATGCGGCTGCGCCCTTACCTTCCCCCGAACGAGGAGACTCACACCCGATGGCTGCGACGGCACCCGACCGACGGGGCGATAGCGTGGGATACGGCGTGCGGCGCTTCCGGCGGCTGATATTGGCGTCGGTTATGGCGATTGCCACGGCCGCGGCATCATCGACCACGGCCAATGCCCAGCGGGTCAGCTTCATCCGCGACGCGGAGATCGAGGGCCTGCTCAGAGATTATGCGGTGCCGATCATCCGCGCCGCGGGCGTGGGAGAGTCCGCCGTCCGCATCTACATAATCGGATCCCCTCAGTTCAACGCCTTCGTCGCCTCAGGCCGGCGCATCTTCATCAATGCCGGCGTGCTGATGCAGGCGAAGACGCCAAACGAAGTCATCGGCGTCATTGCGCACGAGACCGGCCACATCGCCGGCGGCCACCTGGCTCGGCAGCGTCTCGAGCTGCAGAATGCGCAGGCCATGGCGATTCTGGCGACCCTGCTTGGCGCCGGGGCAGTCGCAGCGGGCGCCGTGGCGGGCAGCGCCGGCGACGGCGCCGCAGCCGGTCAGGCGATCATGATGGGCGGCCAGAGCATGGTCGAGCGCAGCCTCCTCGCTTATCAGCGCACGGAGGAACAAGCAGCCGACCGGGCCGCCGTCACCTACCTCAATGCCACCGGACAGTCTGCCCGTGGCATGCTGGCCACCTTCGCCGCTCTGGCCGACCAGGCGTTCCTGACAACCAAGTATGCCGATCCCTATGCCCAGAGCCATCCGATGCCGCGTGAACGCATCGCGGCGCTCGAGAATCTGGCGCGGCAGAGCAAGTATTTCGACAAGACCGACCCGCCGGAACTGCAGTTCCGCCACGATCTGGCGCGGGCGAAGCTTTACGGCCATCTCGACCACCCCAGTTCGGTCATGCGGCGTTATCCGCCCTCCGACTCCTCGCTGCCGGCGCGCTATGCCCGAACCATCGCCCAGATGCGGTCGGGCGACTATCGCAATGCGCTGGCCGGTGCGGAGGCGCTGATCGCGGCGCTGCCGAACCACGCCTATTTCTGGGAGCTGAAGGGGGATCTGCTGCTCAAGTCCGGCCGCGCGCGCGAGGCGGTGGCGCCGCTGCAGAAGGCGGTCAGCCTCGATCCGAACTCCGGCCTGCTGAAGGTGCTGCTCGGCGAGGCACTGATGGCCACCGACGATCCGAAGCTGCTCGACCAGGCGATCAATCTGATGTCGCAGGGGCTTCAGTCGGAAACGGAGTTCGGCGGCGGCTATCGTCGGCTGGCGATCGCCTACGGCAAGGCCGGCCGCGTCGCCGAAGCGGAGCTCGCGACGGCGCAGGGATATTTTAACGACGGCGACTACGAGATGGCGAAGCGCTTCGCTCAACGCGCCCAGCAGGGTCTGAAGACCGGCTCGCCCGGCTGGCTGCGCGCCGACGACATCATCAGGTTCCGGCCGCAGTGAATCTGCGACCGTGCTTGCGACATCCACGACTGGCAGGAAGGATCCGTCGACAATGAAGACATTGCCCCGCCTGTGGACGACTATCGCCCTGGCCGCGGCACTCGCAGCCTCGCTGCCGGCCTTCGATCGGGGCATCCTGCCAGGCAGCATTTCTCAGGCCCAGGCCCAGGACCAGTCGGGTCTCAGCGTCGAGACGATTGGCCCCCTCGTCCGCGAATACCTCCTGAAGAACCCCGAGGTGCTCGAGGAGGCGCTGACCGCGCTGGAGGAGAAGCGCCAGCGCGACGAGCTCGCCGCCCGCGCCGAGGCGCTCAGCCAGAATGCCGACCTGATCTTCCGCTCGCCGACCTCGCCCGTCGCCGGAAACGCCGACGGCGACGTGACGCTGGTCGAGTTCTTCGACTACAATTGCGGCTACTGCAAACGCATGCTGCCGGCGATGCTCGATCTCCTGAAGACCGATCCGAATCTCAAGGTCGTGTTCAAGGAATGGCCGGTGCTGAGCGACGGCTCGGCCGAGGCGGCGCGGATCGGACTGGCGGTCAGCAAGGTCGCGCCGGAGCGTTATCTCGATTTCCATGTCGCGCTGATGTCGGCGCAGAGCGGCAGCGGCGCCGACAAGACACTGGCGATGAAGGTGGTCGAGGATCTCGGCATCGATGCCGAGGCGGTCACCACGACTGCCCAGTCCAAGGAAGTGAATGACGCCATCGCGGAGAACTACCTCATCGCCGAAGCGCTCGGCCTGCGCGGCACGCCGTCCTACGTGCTGGGCGATGAGGTCATTCCAGGAGCGGTCAGCTTCGAGATGCTGCAGGAGAAGATCGCCCGGGTGCGTGACGACGGCTGCCGCACCTGCTGACAACATCCGATCTGCCATGAATGGCTGGCAGCGCGTGATTTGCGGATCGCGTGCAACCGGATATATGTGCGGCGCGAGCCGAACCAAAACGGCGCCGCGGCGCCCCATGTTGGATTGAAGCTGATGGAACGACCCGCACGGGACATCGACCAGGGACTGATCCGCGAATTGGCGGCATTGCTGAACGAGACCGATCTCAGCGAGATCGAGATCGAGCAGAACGGCCTGCGCGTCAGGGTCGCCCGCACCGTCACGGTGGCTGCCGTCGCAGCCCCCTCGCCACCGCCCGCTCCAGCGGCCCCGACCCAGCCGGCTGCTGCCTCCCGCCCGGGCCAGAGCGCCGAAGGTGGCCTGCCGCCGGGGACGGTCACCTCGCCGATGGTCGGCACTGCCTATCGGGCACCCGAGCCTGGCGCTGCGCCCTTCGTCGAGGTCGGCAGCACGGTGCACCAGGGACAGACGCTGCTGATCGTCGAGGCGATGAAGACGATGAACCCGATCGTCGCGCCGCGCGCCGGCACGGTGACGGCCATCCTCGTCCAGGATGCCCAGCCGGTCGAGTTCGGCGAGCCGCTGATCGTCATCGAATAGCCCCGGCAGGTCGCTCATGTTCGACAAGATCCTGATCGCCAACCGCGGCGAGATTGCGCTCAGGGTCCTGCGCGCCTGCAAGGAGCTTGGCATATCGACGGTGGCGGTGCATTCGACGGCGGACGCCGACGCCATGCATGTCCGCCTCGCCGACGAGAGCGTCTGCATAGGACCGCCACCGGCCCGCGACAGCTACCTCAACATTCCCTCGTTGCTGGCCGCCTGCGAGATCACCGGCGCCGATGCGGTGCATCCGGGCTACGGATTCCTGTCAGAGAATGCGCGCTTCGCGGAGATCCTGCGGGCGCACGGTATAGCCTTCATCGGTCCCTCGCCCGAACACATCCGCATCATGGGCGACAAGATCGAGGCCAAGCGCACCGCCGCCCGCCTCGGCATCCCTGTGGTCCCCGGTTCCGAGGGTGCCGTCACCGACGACGCGGCGGCGCAGAAGATCGCCGCCGCAATCGGCTATCCGGTGCTGGTGAAGGCGGCCGCCGGCGGCGGAGGGCGCGGCATGAAGGTGGCGCGGTCGGCCGGCGATCTCGACACCGCGCTCAGGACCGCGCGGGCGGAGGCGAAGGCGGCCTTCGGCGACGATGCGCTCTACATCGAGAAGTATCTCGAGAAACCGCGCCACATCGAGATCCAGGTGTTCGGCGACGGCCAGGGCAACGCCGTCCACCTGGGCGAGCGCGACTGCTCGCTGCAGCGACGGCACCAGAAGGTCTGGGAAGAGGCGCCTTCCCCCGGCATCAACGGCACCGAACGCGAGGCGATCGGAACCCGAGTCGCCAGGGCAATGGCCGACCTCGGCTATTGCGGCGCCGGAACGGTCGAGTTCCTGTACGAGGATGGCGAGTTCTACTTCATCGAGATGAACACGCGACTCCAGGTCGAGCACCCGGTGACGGAGATGATCACCGGCATCGACCTGGTCAACGAGCAGATCCGGGTCGCCTCCGGAGCGCCCCTGTCGGTGCGGCAGGAGGATATCGTCTTCTCCGGACACGCCATCGAATGCCGGATCAACGCTGAGGATCCGCAGACATTCCGGCCGTCACCGGGCGTCATCCGCTACTATCACCCGCCCGGGGGTCTCGGCGTGCGCGTCGATTCCGGCGTCTATCAGGGCTACACGATCCCGCCCCATTACGACAGCCTGATCGGCAAGCTGATCGTTTCCGGCAAGACCCGCAACGAGTGCCTGATGCGGCTGCGGCGGGCGCTGGGCGAGTATGTCGTCGACGGCATCGCAACGACGATCCCGCTGTTCCAGCGGCTGCTCGGCGAGACCGATATCGTCAACGGCAACTACGACATCCATTGGCTGGAACGCTATCTGGCGCAGAGCGGCCCGGACAGCTGACCTGATGTCGGTCGGCTGCGTGGCCGGTCGCGACCGGGCGGGCCTTTCCCCTTCCGTCCAATGGGCCGCCGCTCTATGGTGCGGCGCATGGCATCCCGCAGCGACGCAGAGATCGAGATCACGCCGGAGGTCTTGCTGAAGGCCTATTCCTGCGGGATCTTTCCGATGGCCGAGAGCGCGACCGACCCAGGCCTGTACTGGATCGAGCCGCGCGAGCGCGGAATCCTACCGCTCGATGCCTTCCACGTGCCGACACGGCTGGCCCGCACCATCCGGCAGGGCAACTTCGAGGTTCATGTCGATCGCGATTTCGATTCGACGATCGATGGCTGCGCCGAGCCGGGTCCCGGCCGCCGCAAGACCTGGATCAACCGTGAAATCCGCCGTCTCTATCGCGCCCTGTTCGACGCCGGACACGCCCATTCGGTCGAGGTGTGGCGGGACGGCCGGATGATCGGCGGGCTCTATGGCGTCAGTCTCGGCGCGGCGTTCTTCGGCGAGAGCATGTTCCACCGGGAGCGTGACGCCAGCAAGATCGCGCTGGTCCATCTGGTGGCGATCCTCCGGCGCGGCGGCTACACGCTGCTGGACACGCAGTTCGTCACCGACCACCTGAGGCGGTTCGGCGCGATCGAGATCTCGCGGCACCAGTACCACCGGCTGCTGGAAACGGCTCTCGCCGGCGAGGCCCGGTTCGATCAGTTGCCGATGCCGAGCTCTTCCGACGTCATCTTGCAGTTGGTCAGCCAGACGTCATAGATGGGATGGTCGACGGCGTTGAGACCGGGGCTGTCGGCGAACATCCAGCCGGTGAAGATGCGCTGGATCCTGCGGTCGAGCGTCACCTCGTCAACCTCGACGAAGGCGTCGGTCTGCGGCGGTTCCGTCGGCGGACGTGAATAGCAGACCCGCGGGGTGAGCTGCAGGGCGCCGAACTGGACGGTCTCGTCAATTAGCACGTCGAAGGTCCGGATCTGCCCGGTGATCTTGTCGAGGCCGGTGAATTCGGCGATCGGGTTCGCGATCTTCTCCGCTGCCGCAGGCCCACCAGCGGCCAGTCCGACGATCAGACCGAGCACGGCCGGCCGCAGGCGGGTACGCCGCGCTGGCCTGCAACAGTCTCGGATCATGCCGTTCATGACAGGCATCTATCGAAGGGAATTGTGCCGAAATCTGGTCGCCGGGCGCCGGTCTGCAGCTGCCGGTCTGCAGCTCACGCGTCCGGCGACCAGGCCTGGTAGTCCCCGGTCACGCGCGGCCGGCGCTCCGGAGTCAATGCACTCCCCGGTGGCCGGTAGGCGGCCGCGGTGCCGGTAAGGTTGGGCAGATGCGGCTTCTCCCAGGGATGCGGCGTGTAGGCTTCCTCGGTCGGCGGCACATCGTAGCGATGGTGCATCCAGCCATACCAGCCGGGCGGAATGGCACTCGCCTCGACCTCGCCGGCATAGATCACCCACCGCCGTTCGAAGCCGAGCGCAGGGTCCTTGGCGCCGCCGCGGGTCCGGTAGTAGCGGTTGCCCTGCTCGTCGCTGCCCACATATTCACCCTTGCGCCACGTCAGAAAGCGGGTGCCGAGGGTCGCCTTGTGCCACCAGGCGAAGATCTGGATGATGAAGTCGCGCATCGTCCGCCCTTGAAATCCGGGCGGACTATGGCCGGAAAGCATCCGGGTGTCCAGCTTTGCAGAGGTCCTGACCAATGCCCCTGAGGCGCATGGCGGATGTCCCGACATTGCAGCTTGTGGTCGACGCTACGGCAGGGGCATGCGACAAGGCCCGTATCCCGACTCGCCATTTCGTGAGACTCTGCCCGTGGCAGCTGCCGTGCACGGCAGAGCGGCGGCTGCGATCCATCAGCGGGAGGCCTTGGAAATGCGGAAGAGGTTTGCGGCGCTCGCGAGCGCGGTCATGATGCTTGCGGGCCTCATGGTCGGTCAGATGTCCGCCCATGCCGGCACCGGGCAGATCAGCATGGAGCTGGTCAAGGCGGCGTTCATCGTCGGCGGGACGGGCGGCAAGGGTACGCTCGTCCTTGATGGCCGGTCCTATCCGCTGTCGATCGGCGGTCTCAGCGCCGGCTATCAACTCACACTGTCGGTCGTCAACCTGCAGGGCACCGTCAAGAACATCAACCGCCCGGAGGACATCGAGGGCATCTACTCGGCGGCCGGAGCGGGCCTGGCTGTGGCGGCCGGCGGCAAGGCGGCAGTGATGGTCAACGCCAAGGGCGTCACGCTCGAGCTGATCGGAACCCAGCTGGGCGTCGACCTCTCGGTCAACCTCGAGGGACTGAGCATCGCGCTGCGGCGTTGAGCGGCAATGTTTCGTTCAACCGACGCGTCCGCGGGCCTCAGCGCACGGTCCAGCCGCTCCAGGTGCTGCGCGGCTTGCGCGACGTCTTGGCCGGTACCGGTGGCGGCGGCGACGTGCCTTCCAGGTCGTCCAGATCGACCTCGCCATTGACGATGCGGTCGACGAGATCCTGCGCGGTCTGGGCGCGCCGGGCCAGGGCTTCCTGCATCGCCTTCTGACGCTTGAGCATGTCGGCGATGTTCGTGCGCCGCACGCGCTCCTCCAGCACCTCCTCTATGCCATCAATGACGTAGTTGTCACCCTGCAGGACGAACTCCCGGTCGTCATGGGCAAGAAGCTCGATGCGCCGGCGCAGGACGACCGGTGAGACCGGCATCACGATGATGTTGGTCACACCGACCGAGAAGGCCCGGTCGACGAGGCTGAGCGTCGGCATCGGCGTGACTGCCAGGATGGGCACGAACGACAGCGGCTCCATCGTCCGGTTTCGTATCAGCCGGGTCAGCCGGTAGCCGCTCATCGGCTTCATGTCCCACTCGGCGATCAGCGCGCTGGGCGGATCGATCAACATGTCGTTGAGTGCCTTCTCGGCGTGCTCGTAGACGCGCAGCCGGCCGATCCGCATCGAGGAGATCATCGAGCGGAGGATTCCCTGGGCGCCCCGGTTGTCGTGCACGAGCACGACGTCCAGCGAGTCCAGCGGCAGTCCGTAGGCGAGGCTTTTCGGCATGTGCAGGATGCTCCCCTCATCGCGTCGGAACCCTACCCGGCCGGCTTTAAGTCCGCCTGAAACGGCCTTCGACAATTCGCTTCGAATCTGAATCAATCTCCCATGTGCCGGGCGCGGCGAGCCCGGCACGGACGGATTGGCGGGACCTGGCCCGGTTGTCCCCGCTGTTCAGCGGCGGTTAGGACATTCTTAACGCCGCGTCACTATATATTGCCGTTGAAATTGGGCGGGATACTAGAGCTTGTGAAAATCTGATGTCAGCGCCGGGGAATGGCCTTGACGCCCGTTGGTCGAGTCTCATACCGTTAATTCTGCCTCGGCGGCGGGTCGGGCCGACCCGGTTTCCGGGGAAATCAACAGTAGACTCAATGCGTTATCTCCGGTGCATGGCCGGAGGGCGAGATGTTGTTTGCGGCTGGGGCGCCGGGGACGGCATCCGACTGCTCCGACGGCGTCGGTGAGGCCCCCAGTCGGGTCGAGTCAACGTGTCGGGACGGGGCTTTGATGGCCGGGCCGACTGGACCCGGGGCGGCAGGAATGCGCCGAGGCGCGAGCGGGGAGCCGAGATGCGGATCGAACGAATCTACACGGTCGAGGGTAAGTCGCCCTATGAGGGCATCGAGTTCCGCAAGACCACCAGCGAGATCCGCAATCCCGACGGCTCGGTCGTCTTCCGCCTCGAGGACATCGAGGTGCCGGCGACCTGGTCACAGGTCGCCGCGGACATTCTCGCACAGAAGTATTTTCGCAAGGCAGGTGTCGCGGCGCGGTTGAAGCCGGTCGAGGAGAGCTCCGTTCCGCCCTGGCTGTGGCGCTCTGTGCCCGACACCGAGGCGCTGGCAGAACTGCCGGAATCCGAACGCTTCGGCCCGGAACGCGATTCGCGTCAGGTGTTCGACCGTCTCGCCGGCACGTGGACCTACTGGGGCTGGAAGGGCGGATATTTTGACAGCGAGGCGGATGCGCGCGCCTTCTTCGACGAGCTCGCCTACATGCTGGCGACGCAGAAATGCGCGCCGAATTCGCCGCAATGGTTCAACACCGGCCTGCACTGGGCCTACGGCATCGACGGCCCCGGCCAAGGCCACCACTATGTCGACTTCGAGACCGGCGAAGTCGTCGCCTCCACCTCGGCCTACGAGCATCCGCAGCCGCATGCCTGCTTCATCCAGTCCATCGAGGACGACCTCGTCAACGAGGGTGGCATCATGGACCTTTGGGTGCGCGAGGCACGGCTGTTCAAGTATGGCTCGGGTACCGGCTCGAACTTCTCGAAGCTGCGCGGTGACGGGGAGGCGCTGTCGGGCGGCGGCAAGTCGTCGGGACTGATGAGCTTCCTGAAGATCGGCGACCGGGCGGCCGGCGCCATCAAGTCGGGCGGCACGACACGGCGCGCCGCCAAGATGGTGGTGGTTGACGTCGATCATCCCGACATCGAAGCCTACATCGACTGGAAGGTGGTCGAGGAACAGAAGGTCGCCGCGCTGGTGACCGGTTCCAAGATCTGCCAGAAGCACCTGTCGGCGATCATGAAGGCCTGCGTGAACTGCGCGGGCTCCGGTGACGACTGCTTCGATCCGCAGAAGAACCCGGCACTGAAGCGCGAGATCCGTGCCGCAAAGAAGGCGCATGTGCCGGAGAACTACATCCGCCGGGTGATCCAGTTCGCCCGCCAAGGTTATACGTCGGTCGAGTTCCCGCTGTTCGACACGGACTGGGACTCGGAAGCTTATCTCACCGTCGCCGGCCAGAATTCCAACAACTCGGTGCGCGTCACCGATGAGTTCCTGCGCGCGGTCGAAAACGATGGCGAGTGGAAGCTGACCCGCCGGCTGGACGGCACGGTCGCCGCGACGCGCAAGGCCCGCGACCTGTGGGAGAAGATCGGGCACGCGGCATGGGCCTGCGCGGATCCGGGCATCCAGTTCCACACCACCATCAATGACTGGCACACCTGCCCGGCGGCCGGCGAGATCCGCGCCTCGAATCCGTGTTCGGAGTACATGTTCCTCGACGATACGGCCTGCAATCTCGCGTCGCTCAATCTCTTGCAGTTCCGCAAGGCGGATGGCTCGTTCGACGTCGCCTCGTTCGAGCACGCCACGCGTCTGTGGACGATCGTGCTCGAGATCTCGGTGCTGATGGCGCAGTTCCCGTCCCGCCGCATCGCGGAACTTTCCTATGCCTACCGCACTCTCGGGCTCGGCTACGCCAATATCGGCGGACTGCTGATGACATCCGGCATCCCCTACGATTCGGACGAAGGCCGCGCGCTTGCCGGCGCGATCACCGCCCTGATGACGGGCGTGTGCTATGCGACCTCGGCCGAGATGGCCGGCGAACTCGGCGCGTTCCCCGGCTACGAGCCGAACCGCGAGCACATGCTGCGGGTCATCCGCAACCATCGCCGGGCCGCGCACGGCGAGAAGGACGGCTACGAGGGGCTGAACACCCTGCCCGTGCCTCTCGATCATGCCTCCTGCCCCGACGCGTCGATCGTTGCGGCGGCCTGTCATGCCTGGGACCGGGCGCTGGCGCTGGGCGAGGAACATGGCTATCGCAACGCCCAGGTCACCGTGATTGCGCCAACTGGCACGATCGGCCTGGTGATGGACTGCGATACGACCGGTATCGAGCCCGACTTCGCGCTGGTGAAATTCAAGAAGCTTGCCGGCGGCGGCTACTTCAAGATCATCAACCGGGCCGTGCCGGAAGCACTCGCCAAGCTCGGCTATCAGCCGGCCCAGATCGACGAGATCGTCGCCTATGCGGTCGGACACGGCACTCTCGCCGGAGCGCCGGCGATCAATCACGACACCCTCGCCGCGAAGGGGTTCACCCGCGAGAAGCTCGAACTGGTGGAAGGCGCGCTGAAATCCGCTTTCGACATCAAGTTCGTCTTCAACAAGTGGACTCTCGGCGAGGATTTCCTCCAGGGGGCCCTGGGCGTAGCGGCGGACCGACTGGCGGACCCGAGCTTCGACCTGTTGTCGGAGCTCGGGTTCAGCCGCCGTGACATCGACAGGGCCAACACCTTCGTGTGCGGCGCGATGACGCTGGAAGGCGCGCCGCACCTGAAGGAGGAGCACCTGCCGGTCTTCGACTGTGCCAATCCGTGCGGGCGCACCGGCAAGCGCTATCTGTCCGTCGAGAGCCACATCCGCATGATGGCGGCCGCCCAGCCGTTCATCTCGGGTGCCATCTCCAAGACGATCAACATGCCCAACGAGGCCACCGTCGAGGATTGCAAGTCCGCCTACATGCTGTCGTGGAAACTGGGGCTCAAGGCCAACGCCCTCTATCGCGACGGCTCCAAGCTGTCGCAGCCGCTGTCGGCGCAGCTTCTGGCCGACGACGAGGAGGACGAGGAGGACGCGGTCGAGGCGCTCGCCGCCACCGGCCCGGTTCAGCCCAAGGCGGTCGCGGTCGCCGAACGGATCGTCGAGCGCATCGTCGAGAAGACGATCCGCGAGCGCGAGAAGCTGCCGCACCGACGCAAGGGCTATACCCAGAAGGCCATCGTCGGCGGACACAAGGTCTATCTCAGGACCGGCGAGTACGAGGACGGCCGGCTCGGCGAGATCTTCATCGACATGCACAAGGAGGGCGCCGCCTTCCGCAGCCTGATGAACAACTTCGCCATCGCCGTCTCGCTCGGCCTGCAGTACGGCGTGCCGCTCGACGAATATGTGGAGGCCTTCACCTTCACGCGCTTCGAGCCGGCCGGATTCGTCCAGGGCAATGACTCGATCAAGAACGCCACCTCGATCCTCGACTACATCTTCCGCGAGCTGGCGATCTCGTATCTTGGCCGCCACGACCTCGGCCATGTCGATCCCTCCGACATCGGTTCGACTGCGATGGGGGCCGGCGTCGATGAGGGCAAGCCGGTCCCGGCCGTGCCGGCGACTCGGTTCGTGTCGACGGGTCTGGTACGCGGCAAGGTCAGCGAGAAGCTGGTGGTCGTGCACGGCGATGGTCGGAGCGAGGGGCGGGGACACGATCACCGTGCCGAGACGCCACGCGGCGGTACCGTCGGCCAGATCCAGGCCCGCGCGCAGAGTTTCACCGGTCAGGCCGGCAGCCAGGCGACGGCACTGAAGCGCGAGGTCGCCGTGGCGATCGAACCGCAGACCGCCGTCGTCCCCCAGCCGACCGTGGCCGAACGCCGCGCGCAGGCGATGCTGAAGGGCTATGTCGGGGAGTCCTGCACCGAATGCGGCAATTTCACCATGGTGCGCAACGGCACCTGCCTGAAGTGCGACACCTGCGGATCGACGAGCGGGTGTAGCTGAGGGGGCCGCGATGGAACTGGGAAATTTCGTTGAGAATGCCCTTCTCCAGATTATGGAGGGGATACAGCGAGCTCAGACGGAATGGCATAACCGAAAGGACACAAAGGGCGGAATTAACATCAGCTGCAATGGAATTCGGAATGCTGTCGCGGAATCTAAAACCGTCAAGTTCGACATCGCGATAACAGCCGAGAATTCAGTATCGGGCGAGGGAGCTGGATCCCTGAAAGTCGTTGGCTTCGCAGATCTGAAAGCCGAAGGCACGCTGGAGCACAAGAAGAGCGTTATCAGTCGCGTTCAATTTGAAGTTCCCATAACGCCTGCACTGCTAGAGTTGGACGCTTCGGGACAAGCGTCATAAGACGGTCGCCGCTGACTGTCGCTCCGGGCGGGATAACGACTCTCAGTCGGGATGTCGGCCTCTCGCGCCATCCGGTCAAGGTTGTCGAGACTACGGATCTTGCCCACCATTTAACCGAGCCGACGCATCTCGTCGGCGAAGGGAAGAACCGGCGCCGTGACCTCCACCGCCGACCGGCCCGACGAGGAGATGAGGAACGGTTCGCCTTCGCAGACTGTTCGACCAGACGGGACAGATGGATCCCGGCCTCGCGCATGTTGACGCTGCGCACCTGAACCTCAGTGACCTCAAGTCGAATGGCCTCATCTTTGCGATGCGGCCTCGCAAGGCTGCTGCGTCCAACCTGTGGTCGCCTGACCGCCCCCCCTCCCGCCCCGCGCGCCGTCCGGCAGTGGAAATCCGCGCCGATCCGGTCGATGATCGGCTCGGGCGGGTCGGAACGCCTGCGCCCGCCCCGTGGTGGACTGGTGCAATGGACCGATAGGCTTGCCCGATGGACGATGTCGTACCGCTCAGCCTGCACGTGCCCGAGCCGGAGGTGCGCCCCGGCGGCACGCCGGACTTCTCCAAGGTGGCGATTCCGAAGGCCGGCTCGGTGCCGCGACCGCCGGTCGATGTCGATCCGCGCGAGATCCGTGACCTCGCCTTCTCGATCATCCGCGTGCTCAACCGCGAGGGCGAGGCAGTGGGCCCCTGGGCGGGGCTGCTGACGGACGACGACCTGCTCGAGGGGCTGCGCCACATGATGACGTTGCGCGCCTTCGACGCGCGCATGCTGATGGCACAACGGCAGGGCAAGACCTCCTTCTACATGCAGCACATGGGCGAGGAGGCGGTGAGCTGCGCGTTCCGCAAGGCGCTCGAGCCTGGCGACATGAACTTTCCGACCTACCGGCAAGCCGGCCTTCTGATCGCCGGCGGCTACCCGATGGTCGACATGATGAACCAGATCTTTTCCAACGAGGCCGATCCCCTGAAGGGCCGCCAGCTGCCGATCATGTACTCCTCGAAGGAGCATGGCTTCTTCTCGATTTCCGGCAATCTGGGAACCCAGTTCGTGCAGGCCGTCGGCTGGGCGATGGCATCGGCGATCAGCAACGACACCAGGATCGCCGCCGGCTGGATCGGCGACGGATCGACGGCGGAAAGCGATTTCCATGCCGCCCTCGTCTTCGCCTCGACCTATCGGGCGCCTGTCGTCCTCAACATTGTCAACAACCAGTGGGCGATATCGACCTTCCAGGGCATCGCCCGCGGCGGCTCGGGCACATTCGCCGCGCGCGGGCTCGGATTCGGCATTCCCTCGCTCAGGGTCGACGGCAACGACTATCTCGCCGTCTATGCCGTTGCCAGATGGGCGGTGGAACGGGCCCGGCGCAATCTCGGCCCGACCCTCATCGAGTACGTCACCTACCGCGTGGGTGCCCACTCAACGTCGGACGATCCCTCCGCCTACCGCCCCAAGGATGAGTCGGAAGCTTGGCCGCTGGGCGATCCGGTCATTCGGCTGAAGAACCACCTGATCCGGCGCGGTGCCTGGACCGAGGAGCGGCATCGGCAGGCGGAGGCAGAAGTCATGGACACCGTCATCGCCGCCCAGAAGGAGGCCGAGAAGCACGGCACGTTGCATTCGGGCGGCAAACCCTCGGTTCGCGACATGTTCGAGGGCGTCTATGCCGAGATGCCGCCGCATCTGCGACGTCAGCGTCATCAGGCGGGAGTCTGATCCATGGCCAGAATGACCATGATCGAGGCGATCCGCTCGGCCCTCGACATCTCGATGGGGCGTGATCCGAAGGTCGTCGTGTTCGGCGAGGATGTCGGCTATTTCGGCGGCGTCTTCCGCTGCACGGCCGGGCTTCAGCAGAAATACGGCGTCACCCGCTGCTTCGATACGCCGATCAGCGAGCTCGGCATCGTCGGCACCGCGATCGGCATGGCCGCCTACGGCCTCAGACCCTGCGTCGAGATCCAGTTCGCCGATTACGTCTACCCGGCCTATGATCAGATTGTCTCGGAGGCGGCGCGGATCCGCTACCGGTCGAACGGCCAGTTCACCTGCCCAATCGTCGTGCGCATGCCGACCGGTGGCGGCATCTTCGGCGGCCAGACCCACAGCCAGAGCCCGGAGGCGCTGTTCACCCATGTCTGCGGGCTCAAGGTGGTCGTGCCGTCCAATCCGCGCGATGCCAAAGGTCTGCTGATCGCTTCGATAGAGGATCCGGACCCGGTGATCTTCCTGGAACCGAAGCGGCTCTACAACGGCCCCTTCGACGGCCATCACGAGCGGCCGGTGACGCCATGGTCGAAGCATCCGCTCGGCGACGTCGATGACGGTCACTTCACCGTGCCGCTCGGCAAGGCCGAGATACGCCGGCAAGGAAGCGCCGTGACGGTGCTGACCTACGGAACCATGGTGCATGTCGCCGAAGCGGCAGCACGGGAAACGGGCATCGACGCCGAAATCATCGATCTGCGGACGCTGCTGCCGCTCGATCTCGACTGCATCGTCGAGTCGGTTTCCAAGACCGGCCGGTGCGTCGTGGTGCACGAGGCGACGCTCACCTCAGGCTTCGGTGCGGAACTGGCGGCCCTCGTCCAGGAGCACTGCTTCTACCATCTCGAGGCGCCGATCGCCCGGGTGACCGGCTGGGACACACCCTATCCGCACGCTCAGGAATGGGACTACTTCCCGGGTCCCGCGCGTGTCGGCGAGGCGCTCGTGCGCACGATGGAGGCCTGAATGGGCGAGCACGTGGTCAAGCTGCCCGACGTCGGCGAAGGCATCGCCGAGGCCGAGATCGTCGAATGGCACGTCAAGGTGGGCGATCCGGTGCTCGAGGACACGGTGCTTGCCGCGGTGATGACGGACAAGGCGACGGTCGAGATCCCCTCCCCGGTCGCCGGCACGGTTGCCTGGCTCGCTGCGGAGATCGGCGAGAAGGTTGCCGTCGGCGCGCCGCTGGTGAGGCTGCGCGTCCCCGGTTCCGACGGTTCCGCAAGCCAGCCGCCGCAGACGGAAGGAACGGCGCCGATGGAACAGCCGCAGACAGGTCCAGAGCCGCAACCGCAGCCGGAACGGCAGCGCATGGCCGCGGCGCCCCAGGCAGGCGCTGAGCCGTCGGCGGCCGCAAAGCCGGCGCGGCGTCCAGCACCGGCGGCGATGCCCGCCGCATGGGCGCCGGCTGGATACGGGGCGCCGCGGCCGGCGGGCGAAAAGCCGCTCGCCTCGCCGGCCGTACGCCGGCGCGCGCGCGAGGCCGGCATCGACCTGCGTCAGGTGCCCGGTACCGGCCCGGCCGGCCGCATCACGCACGAGGACCTCGACGCCTTCCTGAACCGCACCCCGGGCACCCCGGCGCGGTCGGGTCCGGCGCCGGACACTTCGGTCGAGGAGATCAAGGTCATCGGTCTGCGGCGGCGCATCGCCGAGCGGATGGAACTCGCCCATGCCCGCATCGTGCCGATCACCTATGTGGAGGAGATCGACGTCACGGCCCTCGAGGAGCTCCGCGCGAAGCTCAACGCCGACGCCGGCTCCACAGGCAGGCCGCGACTGACCCTTCTGCCCTTCCTGATGCGCGCGATGGTGGCCGCGATCCGCGAGCAGCCGATCGTCAATGCCCACTATGACGACGAGGCAGGACTCATCCGGCGGTTCGGCGGCGTGCATGTCGGCATCGCGACCCAGACGGACGCCGGCCTTACGGTCCCGGTCGTTCGGCATGTCGAGGCGCGCGACATCTGGGACTGCGCCGCCGAGCTTGCGCGTCTGGCGGAGGCCGCGCGCAGGGGAACGGCGACACGCGAGGAGCTGTCGGGCTCGACGATCACCATCACCTCGCTGGGCGCGCTCGGCGGCATCGCCACGACCCCGGTGATCAACCATCCCGAGGTCGCCATCGTCGGTGTCAACCGCATGGCGGTGCGGCCGATGTGGAACGGCTCCGAGTTCGTGCCGCGCAAGGTGATGAACCTGTCATCCTCGTTCGACCACCGTGTCGTCGACGGATGGAACGCCGCCGTGTTTGTCCAGCGCATCAGGACGCTGCTGGAGACCCCGGCCCTGATCTTCATGGAAGGCTGAACGGGATGAACGAGATCGTCTGTTCGCTGCTGGTGATCGGTGCCGGTCCCGGCGGCTATGTCTGCGCGATCCGCGCCGGCCAGCTCGGCATCGATACCGTGATCGTCGAGAAGGATCGGCCGGGCGGCACCTGTCTGAATGTCGGCTGCATCCCGTCCAAGGCTCTCATCCACGTCGCCGAGGAGTTCGAGAAGGCGGTGCGCTGGGCACAGGACTCCGCCCCGCTCGGCATCTCGGTCTCCGCACCGGCGTTCGATCTTTCGCAGGCGATCGCCTGGAAGGACCACATCGTCGGCCGCCTCAGCATCGGTGTCGCGGGTCTGCTGAAGAGGGCGGGCGTCAAGACGCTGCACGGGCATGCACGCTTCCGCGACGGCAAAACCGTGACCGTCGAGACCGAGACCGGCATCCAAGTCGTCAAGGCGAAGACGATCGTGATCGCCACCGGCTCCGAGCCGGTGACGCTGCCGGACCTGCCGTTCGGCGGACCGGTAATCTCCTCATCCGATGCATTGACGCTGACCGAGCTGCCAAACCGCCTCGCCGTGATCGGAGGCGGCTATATCGGGCTGGAACTCGGCATGGCCTTCGCCAGACTCGGCAGCAGGGTCTCCATCATCGAGGCTGAGCCTCGCATCCTGCCGCTCTATGATCCGGAGCTGACGCGGCCGGTGGCGAAACGGTTGAAGGAGCTCGGCGTCGATGTCCTGGCCGGCGCGCGGGCGCGCGGACTGTCGCCAGCAGGCGACGCGCTGATCGTGGAGACAGCCGAAGGTGCCCGTAGCATCGCTGCGGACAAGGTGCTGGTCACCGTCGGCCGGCGGCCGGTGACCGGCGGTGTCGGGCTCGAAGAGATCGATCTCGACATGGCCGGGCGATTCCTCCGCATCGACGACCAATGCCGCACGTCGATGCGCGGCGTCTATGCGATCGGCGACGTCACCGGCGAGCCGATGCTGGCGCATCGCGCGATGGCGCAAGGCGAGATGGTCGCCGAGATCGTCGCCGGCAAACGCCGCTCGTGGGACGTGAGGGCGATCCCGGCAATCTGCTTCACCGATCCCGAGATCGTGTCGGTCGGCTTGTCGCCACAGGAAGCACGGGCCGGCGGGCGCGAGATCAAGATCGGGCAATTCCCGTTCAGCGCCAACGGGCGTTCGATGACGAAGCTGGCCGAGGACGGATTCGTGCGGGTCGTCGCGCGCGCCGACAACCATCTGGTGCTCGGCATCCAGGCGGTCGGGCAAGGCATCTCGGAGCTGTCGACCGCATTCGGCCTGGCGATCGAGATGGGGGCGCGGCTCGAGGACATCGCCGGCACCATCCATGCCCATCCGACCCAGGGCGAGGCGTTTCAGGAAGCGGCCCTCAAGGCACTCGGCCACGCGCTGCACATCTAGCTCCGGGAAAGCGTCGCGCGCGACCGACTCCGGCACCCCCCGCGTCGGGCCCGACAGTTGACGCCATGGTGCCGCGAACGACGCCCGGCATCGCCCCGCGGCCCGCTGACCGCAGGATCGCAGCGCCGCTCACGAACAGAATGCGCCCAACTGATCGGAAAATGCCCTAATGTGGATCAGTCGGGCCGCCCGGACCGCGCATCATCCTTCCACTGCGAGAGCGCGCATGAGCTTCGTCGATGATCAGACCCGCCGCAGCGTGCTGAAAGGCCTTGCCCAGCTTGCGACGGCCGGCGGCGCGGCGACAGGACCCGCCGACACCCGGGCCGGGTCCGCATCGGACCGACCGACCTTCGCCAGCACCACGGTCATCCATGTCGGCGAGATCGGCCTCCGGGTCCGCAATCTGGAGCGGATGATGACTTATTATCGCGACGTGATCGGGCTTGCGGTTTTGGCGCAGACCGGCACGGCCGCAATCCTCGGCGTTCCGGGCGTTCCGTTGCTGGCGCTCGAATCGCGGCCGGACGACCGGCCGGACAATGCGCGCCTGGCCGGGCTGTTCCACACGGCGTTCCTGATGCCGACGCGAGCTGATCTCGGGCGCTGGCTGATGCATGTCGCAGGCAACCGGATACCGGTGACCGGCGTTGCCGACCATCTGGTCAGCGAGGCGATCTATCTCGACGATCCGGAGGGCAACGGCATCGAAGTCTATGCCGACCGGCCCGTCGATGGCTGGGCCTGGGACAGCGGCGGCGTGGTGATGGCGACGGAGCCACTCGACATCGAGAGCATCATGGCCGAAGGCGCCGCAGACGGGCGAGGCTGGTCGGGCGCGGCTCCGGCCGGCCTGCGGATCGGTCATGTGCATCTGAGGGTCGGCGACGTCGATGAGGCGGAGCGATTCTACGGCAACGCGATCGGCTTCGCCGTGACCCGCAGGCTGTCCGGCGCGACCTTCCTGTCGAGCGGACGCTACCATCATCACCTGGGCGCCAATGTCTGGCACAGCGCGGGTGCGGGTCGACGTCCCGAAGCGACCAGCGGACTCGCCTTCGTCGGGTTCAAGGTGACCGACGCCGCGAGTCTCGAGGAAATCGGCGGACGCCTGGTCGGGCTCGGCCACGAGGTGCGGGCGGATGACGGCGTGCTCGAGGTCCTCGATCCGTGGGGCATGGCCCTGCGATTGGCGGTTGAATAGACCCGAAGCCGGGTTCGCTCGGGCGGGGCAACTTCATTCATCGAAAACTGCCGGGGATCGGGCGTGTGCCCTCCCGATCCCGCGTCGGTTTGGCGGCCCGGGATGACGGTGTGGCGAATGGAGTGGGGTGCGCGGGCCGGCCGGCACGTTCAGCCACCAGCCACCGTCAATCCTTGGCGTAGGGGTTGTCGGCGCTGCGCAGATGCAGGCGGACGGGGACGCCGACGAGCCCGAACGTGTCGCGCAAACCGTTCAGGAGGTAGCGCTTGTATGAATCGGGAATGGCGTCCGTGCGCGAGCCGAAGGCGACAAAGGTCGGCGGCCGCACTGCGGTCTGGGTGACGTAACGAAGCTTGATCCTGCGCCCGGCAACGGCCGGCGGCGGATGATGATCGATCAGCGCCGCAAACCAGCGGTTGAGCTCGCCGGTCGGCACCCGGGTGTTCCAGCGCGCATGGATATCGAACACGTCCTTCATCAGGCGGTCGAGCCCGAATCCGGTCAGGGCCGACACCGGCACCAGCGGCATGCCGCGCACCTGCGGAAGCAGTCGGTCGGCTGCCTCGCGCAGGTCCCGCAGCCGCACATCGGGATCAGTGATGGTGTCCCACTTGTTCACGGCGATGACCAGCGCCCTGCCCTCCCGCGTCACCAGGTCGGCAATCTGCAGGTCCTGCTTCTCGAACGGGTTCTGCACATCCAGGACGACGACGACAACCTCGGCGAACCTGATCGCCCTGAGGGCGTCACCGACCGACAGCCTCTCGAGTTTCTCCTGAACGCGCGCCTTGCGCCGCAACCCGGCGGTATCGACGAGCCGCACCGGCCGGCCCTTCCATTCCCAGTCGACCGCGATCGCGTCGCGGGTGATGCCCGCTTCCGGACCGGTCAGCATGCGCTCTTCACCGATCAGACGGTTGAGCAGGGTGGACTTTCCGGCATTCGGCCGGCCGACGATGGCGATCCTGACCGGATCACCCTCCCCCGCTTCGTGCGCCTCGGCTTCAGTCGGATGCTGCTCACGCGCGGCATCGATCCGCACCAGCGCCTCGGTAAGGTCGGCGAGACCGAGGCCATGCTCGGCCGAGACGGCGATCGGCTCGCCAAGACCCAGTTCGAACGCTTCATAGAAGCCCGGCTCGCCAGAGGACCCCTCGCACTTGTTGGCAACCACCACCACCGGCTTGCCGGTCCGGTGCAGCAGCGCGGCGAAATGCCTGTCGGCCGGTGTCACGCCGGCGCGCGCGTCGATCAGGAACAGGGCGGCGTCGGCCTCGGCGATGGCGGTCTCGGTCTGCGCTCGCATGCGCCCCTCGAGGCTGTTCGGATCGGCTTCCTCGAGACCGGCCGTATCGACGACGACAAGTGCCAGGTCGCCCAGTCTGGCCTCGCCCTCGCGGCGATCGCGCGTCACGCCCGGCCGGTCGTCAACGAGCGCCAGACGCCGTCCGATCAGGCGGTTGAAGAGCGTCGACTTGCCGACATTCGGGCGCCCGACGATCGCCACCCGCAGCGGCCGCTGGGCCTCGCGCATGTCCAGGCCTCTCCGTCCTAGTTGAAGGCCGTGAGCTTGCCAGTGTTGTCGAGCACGAGAATGCGCCCGCCGGCGGCGATCGGGCTGATGTAAACCGGGCTGCCGATCGTCTGCGTGGACAGCACGGCCCCCGTTTCCGGGTTGAGGGTGATCATCCGCCCGTCGGAGGTGGCAACCCAGAGCCGCCCGCCGGCCAGGAGCGGTCCGGCAAGATTGACCGGCAGCTTGTCCTTGGGATTGGCCTTCTCGGACAGATCCGTCATCCAGCGAACCTGGCCCGTCTTGCGGTCGAGCGCCACCACCTGGGCGCCGATCGTGGCAACGAAGATGGTGTTGCCGGCGACCGCCGGCGTATGGGCGCTGGACACATTCTGCGCCCAGATGCGGTCGCCGTTGCGCGCGCTGACGCCGATCATGCGGCCGGACACCGACACCGCATAGACGTCGCCCTCATAGATGACCGGCGAGGCGGCGACGTCGCTGATGCCGGAGACGGCGGTGAAGCGGTTGGCGCCGGTCAGCGCATCGATCCAGCGCGGCTCGCCGGATTTGGCGTCGAATGCGAGGATCTCGCCGGACGAATAGGGCACCACGACAATGCCGCCCGACACCGCAGGGCTCGCATTGCCGATCACGCCGGCAGCCTGGCCGATGCCGATCTGGGTCCACAGCACCGAACCATCGGCGATGTTGACCGCGTGGACGACATTGTCGGCACTGACCACATAGGCGATGCCGTCCGCGATCGTCGGCGCACTGCGGGCCGGGGCACCAAGCTCGGTCGTCCACAACACGCCACCGTCACTGGCGCCGATCCCCACCATCGTACCGTAGCCGGTGGCGGCGACGACGATACCGCCCTCCGCGGCGATGCCGCCGTTGAAGACGACGCTCTTCTCCTTCTCAGGCTTGAGCGACACCGACCAGCCGCGGCCACCGCCTTCGAGCGAATAGGCCGACACGCGGGCGTGCTGATCCATCACGACGACCAGACCGCGATAGACGATCGGCTTGGCGGTGAGCCGGCCGCGACGATCGACGCTGGCAACCGAAACCGACCAGGTCGCACTGCCGGAACCAAGTGCGACGTTGCCTGGCGCGTTGGCAGCATTGCCCCCGGGTTGCGACCAGTCGCCGAGATCACGTGGTGCCGGCAGGCTGACAGGGGTCGTCGCGGTGTTCTCGGCGACGCGCAGTCCATCCGTCGTTTCGATCGCCGGCCGGCGATCTCCGGGAACACGCTTCTCCTTCTCGGCGAAGGGGTTGAAGCTGACCAGGTTGATGTCTTCGAGCGACGACACGTCGCTGCAGCCGGTGAGGGCAAGGGCCAGCGCCAGCAGCGTCGCCGGCGCCAGCCGACTGCGCGGGGGAATGGTGGTGCTCATTGCGTATCGCCCTCCCCGGATGCAGCCGGCTGTTCTGCCTCGGGCGTCGCGGTGGCAGGCGCGGCCGCTGCGGCCGGCACAGCCGGCGGCGCCTCCGACGCAATCAGCGCGACCATCAGCTGGGCACGCTGACGCATGTCCTGCGGGGTCGCGGTGTCGGCGAGCAGTTCCTCGAAACGCGCGTTGGCGGTTGACAGGTCGCCAGCCTGAAAGGCGGCGAGGCCGAGGATTTCCCGCGCCGAATGTCGCCACGGATTGCCCTCTGCGGCGAGCCGCCCGACGCGCTCGTCGATGCCGGACAGATCGCCAGCGTCGAGCAGCAGATAGGCCGCCCGAACCCGGGCCACGTCCCTCAGGCGATCTTCGATCGTGGCATCGTTGGCGACGGCGTCGAAGGCGGCGACTGCCTCGCTGACCTTGCCGGCATCGGCGAGCGTGGCCGCGGCGCGCAGCCGCGCCAGCGCCGCGAATCCGGTGCTGCTGCGGGCGATCTCGGCGAAGGCCGCGTCCGCCTCGGCATGCTTTCCGTCGCGGGCAAGTTGCAAGGCCTCGTAATACTGCTGGCCGGTCTCAGCCGCCTGGCGCGCCACATACCACTGCCAGCCTCGCCAGCCCGCCGTGACGGCGACGACCAGCACGGCGACCGCCACGACATAGATGCCGTAGCGATCCCACAGCGCCTTCGCCTGTTCGCGGCGAATTTCCTCTTCGACTTCGCGAAAGATATCCGACATGCGGCCAAGCCCGCGCCTTCACCCGTTACGCCATGATCGGCGGGCCCATTCGGGCCGACGATAACAAGCCCCGCGCCGCACGCCAACGCGCGGTGCCAGGCCGACCGATCGCGCCGTGTTAAGCGTTCATTTGGCCGATATCAAGGCTCGCCGACCGAGCCCTGCCGCTTCAGGCCCACCAGACCTCGGGCGAGAAGCGGCCTGCGGCGTCCTCGATGACCTGACCGGCGCGAAACAGCGTCGCCTCGTCGAACGGGCGGCCGATGAGCTGGAGCGCAAGCGGCAGTCCATCCGCCGACAGCCCAGCCGGAACGGCAATGCCTGGCAGGCCGGCCATGTTCACCGTGACCGTGAACACGTCGTTCAGATACATCTCGATCGGCGAGGCGGTTGCCATCGACGCCACCTCGAACGCGGCCGAGGGTGTCGCCGGCGTCAGGATCGCATCAACGCCACTGGCGAAGACCGTCTCGAAGTCGCGCTTGATCAGGGTGCGGACCTTCTGTGCCCTCAGATAGTACGCGTCATAGTAGCCGGCCGACAGCACATAGGTGCCGATCATGATGCGCCGCTTCACCTCGGCGCCGAAGCCGGCCGCGCGCGACTTCTCATACATGTCGACGATGTCGGTGCCCTCGACGCGGAGGCCGTAGCGCACGCCGTCATATCGAGCGAGATTCGAGGACGCTTCGGCAGGGGCGACGATGTAGTAGGCTGGCAGGGCGTACCTGGTATGCGGCAGCGAGATGTCGACCAGTTCGGCGCCGGCCGCCCGCAGCCAGTCGGCGCCCCTCGCCCACATCGTCTCGATCTCGGCCGGCATGCCGTCGATGCGGTACTCGCGGGGGATGCCGATGCGCATGCCTCTTATCGAGCCACCAACCGCTGCCTCGTAGTCCGGAACCTCGATATCGACCGACGTGGTATCCTTCGGATCGACCGAGGCCATCGACTTCAGCAGGATCGCCGCATCACGCACGGTGCGGGCGATCGGGCCAGCCTGGTCGAGCGAGGAGGCGAACGCCACGATCCCCCAGCGCGAGCAGCGCCCGTAGGTCGGCTTGATGCCCACGGTGCCGGTAAACGCGGCCGGCTGACGGATCGAGCCGCCAGTGTCGGTCGCGGTGGCCCCCGCGCAGAGCCAGGCCGCCACTGCCGCCGCCGAGCCGCCGGACGAACCGCCCGGCACCAGATCGGCGTTCGAGTTCGCCGCGCGCCAAGGGTTGATCACGGGACCGTAGCACGACGTCTCGTTCGACGAGCCCATGGCGAATTCGTCCATGTTGAGCTTGCCGAGCATGACCGCCCCGTCGGCCCACAGATTGGCCGTGACGGTCGATTCGTAGGGTGGCCGGAAGCCGGACAGCACCCTGCTTGCAGCTTGGCTGTGCACCCCCTCGGTGCAGAACAGATCCTTGATGCCGAGCGGGATGCCCTCCAGCGGACGCGCTTCGCCCCTGGCAAGCCGCGCGTCCGAGGCCTTGGCCATCTCGCGAGCCTTGTCGGGTGTCTCGACAATGTAGGCGTTCAGCCGCCGCGCTGCCTCGATCGCGGAGATATAGGCCTCGGTCAGTTCGAGAGCCGAGATTTCCCTGCGGGCAAGGCAGTCGCGGGCCTCGGCGATCGTCAGTCGGGTGAGATCGGTCATGCCTCGGTCTGCGTCACGCGTTGAGGGATTTCTTCAGGAACATCGACATGCCATCGTCCTCGCAGCCGAGATTGGAACCGCCGCCTTTGACCGCTGCGAGGGGACAGAGCGACATGGGACGGTCGCCGGGCGTTCCGGTCGGCGCGCCGACATCCGGCGCGCGCTGCCGCTCGACCTCCACCGGCAGGCCCGTCGACATCGCCTACTCCACCACCTTCGGCACGACGAAATAGTGATCCTCTGTCTCCGGCGCATTGGCGACGATCTTGTCGGCGATGCCGCCGTCGGTGACCACGTCGTCGCGCATCTTCATGGCGACATGGACGACGCTGGTCATCGGCTCGACGCCTGTCACATCCACTTCCTCGAGCTGCTCGACGAAGCCGAGAATGGCGTTCAGCTCGCCCTTCAGCGACTCGGCCTCCTGCTCGGTGACCGCAATACGCGCAAGCCTGGCAATGCGCCTGACGGTGTCGATATCGACCGACATGGGATTTGATGTCCGGATCCGTGGCGGATGAGGAATGTGGCGGGGCTATAGCATCGGCCGGGCAAGGGGGGCAACGCCTCCCCGCCTGCCGCGGCGCACGATCGCCCCGAGTCCCGGCCGAACCGACTGGCCTGATCCACCCGGCATCCCGACCTGTACGATGCGGCTCATACCTCGACGGCCGTCCCCCGCTCCGGCACGACGACGCCCGAGCCGCCCATCGCCGCGACGAACTTGTCCGCCGTCTGGTCGATGATCGGGAATGTGCCGTAGTGGCAGGGGATGACGGTCTTGAAGGAGAAGTAGCGGCGGCAGGCCATCGCGGCGAGCTCGGCGCCCATGGTGAAGCGATCGCCGATCGGCACGATCCCGATCGTGGGCGCGTAGATCTCGTTGATCAACGCCATGTCCGAGAATATGTCGGTGTCGCCCATGTGGTAGACGATCTTGCCCGGCTCCGCCTTCGATATCAGCACGATGCCGGCCGGATTGCCGAGATAGAGCGGCTTGCCGTCGACGATCTCGGCGGAGGAGTGCCAAGCCTGGACGAAGGCCAGCGAGAAATCGTCGAAATCCTGACGGCCGCCGTGGTTGCCGGGGCTGACGTTCTCGACGCCCTTGCCGGCCAGATACATGCAAATCTCGAAATTGGCGACCAGCGTCGCACCGGTCGACCTGCAGATGTCCACGGTGTCGCCAATGTGATCGGAATGACCATGCGTGAGCGCGACATGGGTCGCCCCGGCCGCGGCCGCCTCGACGCCGCCCTTCCAGGTCGGGTTGCCGCTCAGGAACGGATCGATCAACACCACCGCACCGCCCGTCTCGACGCGGAAGGCGGAATGTCCGAACCAGGTGATCTTCATGGCGTCATTCTCCTCGCTCCTGCCAGCCTCGGTCCTGCCAGACTGCCGCCATCGGGCAGTTGCGGCGGAACGTAGCGCGAGGACCGTCGGCCAACAACCGCCGTCGGCGCACGACCCGCGACATCCCGGGCGGCTTCCCGGCCGATCAGAGACCAATAGTGCAGGACCGGAACGCGGCAGCCTCCCGATCCCCTCTTCGCACATTCGGCGCTCCTGCCGCGATCCCGTGGGTGCGGCATCCGACTACGTGAATCACATCGCAGCTGCTACGAGAACGTCATGTCCGAGCCAACAGCCGAACCGGCAAACGATCCGGCCGCCTTCGCCGCGCGATTGCCGGAGCGCGGGGCGCTGATCGGGCTCGATCACGGCGAGCGAACCGTCGGCGTGGCGCTGAGCGATCCGGGCCGGCGCATTGCCTCCCCGCTCACGGCGATCCGCAAGGGCAAGTTCAGCCGGACCGGCGCCGAGATCGCCGACCTGTGCGCGCGGCATGCCGTTGCGGGCCTCGTGGTCGGCCTGCCGCTGAACATGGACGGCAGTTCCGGTCCGAGTGCCCAGTCGGCGCGTGCCTTCGCGCGCAATCTTGCCGCCCTCACCGGCCTTCCGGTGCTGATGTGGGACGAACGGCTGTCGACGGCGGCGGTGACCCGAACACTGATCGAAGCGGATGCGAGCCGGAAGCGGCGTGCCGAGGTGATCGACAAGATGGCGGCGGCCTTCATCCTGCAGGGACTGCTCGACCGACTGTCGCAACGCCCAGGCTGATCTGCAACGGATCGCCGCATCCCGCAGATGGCTAGAAATTGTGCAGATGTGGCCCTCCCAATACCGATCGGGCTGACGTAAAGATAGGCGGCGAATCGACCTTCCGGGGCAGGTTCGCGCCTGCGGCCGCGGAGGCCCTTCCGGGCTCGGACCATGCCTTATCCGGACGTCGCGCTGCTCGCACTCCAGCTCGTCTTCTATGTCTGCGTGATGACCCTGCTGTTCGGGCTCCGGCACCGATACGGCATCGGCATCTTCTTCTGCGCGCTCGGCGCGATGCATTTCCTCGAGACCTACCTCGCAGCGACCTTCTATGTCGCGGTGCCCGGGGGATTTCTCGTCTCGCCAGGCTCGACCATCCTGTTCGCCGGCAAGATCGTGCTGCTGCTCCTGGTCTACATCCGCGAGGATGCCACCGCCGTGCGGCAGCCGATCTACGGGCTGTTTGCCGGCAACCTGCTGATGATCGGGCTTGTCGCGATCTTGCGGCACACCGGCCATGTCGCCGGCATCGGACCCGACCCCGACTTCCTTTTCATGGACCAGATGGGGCTGCTGATGCTGTGGGGCACCGTCCTGCTGCTCGCCGACGGCATCCTGATTATCCTCATCTACGAGAGGATCGGCCGCTGGTTCGGCCGCCACGTGACGCTGCGGATCGCGGTCAGCGGTGTCGCCGTGCTGACGTTCGATCAGTTCCTGTTCTGGCCGGTGCTGCACATGGTGACCGGTGTGCCTCTGGTCACGCTGTTGAGCGGGTGGGTGGCGAAATCGACGACGGCAGTCGCCTGCGCATTGCTGGTCGGCGCCTATCTGCGATTCGTCGAGAAGCGGATGTTCGACGGACTGAACCATCGGCGCCTCGGCGATGTATTCGACGCCCTGACCTACCGGCAGCGATACGAATGCCTGCTCGAGGCGAGTGGCCGCGACGGGCTGACCGGGGTCGGCGATCGCGGACGAATGGAACGCGAGTGCGAGCGCGAGATCGCCCGGACGCTGGCGCGCAGCCTGCCGGTCAGCGTGCTGCTGATCGACATCGACAACTTCAAGATGGTCAATGACCAATATGGCCACATCGCCGGCGATGCCCTGCTGCGGTCGCTGGCGGCGATGCTGCAGGCGAACCTGCGCGAGGGTGACCAGGTCTATCGCTTCGGTGGCGACGAATTCGTGGTCGTGGGACTGGGCATCGGGGTCAGCGGCGCGATGCGCCTGGCAGAGCGGCTGCTCCGGGAGGCCTCCGAACTCCGGTTCGCGGGGGGACACGGCCCCGCCACGATCAGCATCGGTGTTGCCACCGCACCCGACGACGGCAGGACCTTTGTCGCGTTGCTGTCGCGCGCCGACGGCCAGCTCTACGCGGCAAAGCGAAACGGTCGCAACCGCATCGCGACTGCAGCGGGCACCTGGAGCCCGACCGGCCCCGACTCGCGCCAGCCGCGTCCGACCTGACCTGGCCCCATGAACGGCGGGATCTGAGCACGCACCGCCAAGACGCTGCCCCCGCCATGGGCAGACCGGTCTGGGGACAAGTCCGATTTCGACTGCCCGCAACGTCATGCGGCTTGTCGCTGCGCCACGATGCCCCTATACGGACGGCTTTGATGAGCCTCGCCGAGACACCCGCGCCGATCATATTCCGCTCCCGACATCTGCTCGGCATCGAGGATCTGTCTCCCGCCGAGATCACTGCACTGCTCGACCTCGCCGACGCCTTCGTCGAGCTGAACCGGCGGCCGGACAAGAAGCTGTCCACCCTGCGCGGCCGCACCCAGATCAATCTGTTCTTCGAAGCATCGACCCGCACACAGAGCTCGTTCGAGCTGGCCGGCAAGCGGCTGGGCGCCGACGTCATGAACATGTCGGTAGCCTCTTCCTCGGTGAAGAAGGGCGAGACGCTGATCGACACGGCGGTGACGCTGCACGCCATGCATCCGGACATCATCGTCGTGCGTCACCATGCGGCCGGCGCCGTGGAGCTCCTGTCGCGCAAGGTCGGCTGCTCGGTGATCAATGCCGGAGACGGAGCCCATGAACACCCCACGCAGGCGCTGCTCGACGCGCTCACCATCCGCCGGCACACCGGGCGGCTGGAGGGCCTGACGGTTGCGATCTGCGGCGACATCCTGCACAGCCGCGTCGCGCGCTCCAACATCCTGCTGCTCAACGCGATGGGCGCGCGGGTACGGGTTGTCGCGCCATCCACCCTTCTGCCGGCCGCCATCGACAGGTTCGGCGTCGAGGTGCATCGCGACATGCGCTCGGGTCTGCGCGATGCCGACGTGGTGATGATGCTGCGCCTGCAGCGCGAGCGGATGGACGGCTCCTTCGTGCCGTCCGTGCGGGAGTACTTCCACTTCTTCGGGCTCGACGCGGCGAAGCTCGCCCTGGCGAAGCCGAATGCGCTGGTGATGCATCCAGGCCCGATGAACCGGGGCGTCGAGATCGATTCCGACATCGCCGACGGGCCGCAAAGCCTGATCCGCGAACAGGTCGAGATGGGCGTGGCGGTACGCATGGCGGTGCTCGACGCGCTCGCCCGCAACCTGCCCAACCGGTGAGGTGCACAGAATGCCGGTCTGGGGAACGCCCGAACCGTTCGAGCGGCAGTCGGCCGCGCCGCTCGGATTCCGCAATGTCCGGCTGATCGATCCCTCGACCGGGCGCGACGAGATCGGCGGCCTGCTCGCCACCGGCGGCGTCATCGCCGATGTCGGTCCGCATCTGACATGGGGTCCCTTTCCCGACGGTACGGAGGTGATCGACGGCGGCGGTTGCGTGCTGGCACCGGGTCTCGTCGACATGCGTGTGTTCACCGGCGAGCCGGGATATGAGCACCGGGAGACGATCGCCACAGCCAGCCGGGCGGCGGCGGCCGGTGGCGTCACGACGATGGTCTGCATGCCGGACACCGAGCCGGCGATCGACGATGTCGCGCTGGTCGATTACGTGCAGCGGCTGGCCCGCGATACGGCGATCGTGCGGGTGCGGCCGATGGCGGCGCTCACCAAGGGGCTCGCCGGCGTCGAGATGACGGAGATCGGGCTGCTGTCGCAGGCCGGCGCCGTCGCCTTCACCAATGGGCGCAAGGCACTGACCAGTGCGCGGCTGATGCGGCGGGCACTGACCTACGCGCGGGATTTCGGGGCGCTCATCGTACATCATGTCGAGGATCCGGATCTCGCCGGCGACGGGGTGATGAACGAGGGCGAGACCGCCGCCCGGCTCGGCCTGCGCGGTATTCCGGCAGAGGCCGAGACGATCATGCTCAGCCGCGATCTGCAGCTGGTCGGGCTGTCCGGCGGCCGCTATCACGCCGCGCAACTGTCGGCGGCCGCCTCGCTCGACCATCTGCGGCGCGCGCGTGCCCAGGGGCTGCCGGTCACGGCGGGCGTCTCCATCAACAACCTTACGCTCAACGAGATCGACGTCGGCGCCTACCGCACCTTCTTCAAGCTGTCGCCGCCGCTGCGAAGCGAGGACGACCGCCGGGCGCTCGTCGCCGCCGTCGCCGAGGGATTGATCGACGTCATCGTCTCGAGCCACGATCCGCAGGACGTCGAGACCAAGCGCCATCCCTTCGCGGAATGCGAGGACGGCGCGATCGGACTGGAGACCCTGCTTGCAGCGGCGTTGAGGCTGTACCATTCAGGGGACGTGCCACTGCTGCGGCTGATCGATGCGCTGTCGAGCCGCCCGGCGGCGATCCTGGGGCTCGATGCCGGGTCGCTCGAGCCAGGCCACCCTGCCGATCTCGTCTTCTTCGATCCGAACCTGCCCTGGGTGGTCGATGCCAGGCTGCTGTCGTCACGCTCAAAGAATACCGCCTTCGAGAATGCCCGCCTGCAGGGCCGGGTGCTGCGCACCGTCGTTGCCGGGCGCACCGTATACGACTACGCTGGCGGCTGACGCTGAAGGACGGGTGGCCCGATGCCGGATCAGATGAGCTTCAGCCTCGCGCTGCCCTATCTGCTGGCCGCGCTCGCCGGCGGTTATCTCCTCGGCTCGATTCCGTTCGGCGTGATCCTGACCCGCATGGCCGGGCTCGGCGATGTCAGGACGATCGGCTCGGGCAACATTGGCGCGACCAACGTGCTGCGCACCGGACGCAAGGGGCTTGCGGCGGCGACCCTTGTCGGCGACGCTCTGAAGGGCACGACGGCCGTAGTGCTGTTCGGTCATCTTTGGGGCCCCGATACGGCGCTTGTTGCCGGATTCGGCGCCTTTCTCGGTCATCTGTTTCCCGTCTGGCTGAAGTTCCGGGGCGGCAAGGGTGTCGCGACCTATATCGGCATCCTGCTGGGGCTGTTCTGGCCGGCGGCACTGATTTTCGCCGGCATGTGGATCGCCATGGCCTGGTTGACCCGCTACTCCTCGCTGTCGGCCCTGGTCGCCAGTGCGGCCACTCCGGTCGCTCTGGTACTGTTCGACAGGCTTCAGACGGCCGAACTGTTCGCCGTGCTGACTGTACTGCTGTTCATCGCTCATCGCGCCAATATCGGCCGGCTGATGCGCGGCGAGGAGACGCGCATCGGCGGCGGTCCGGCCGCGTCGTGAGCCTCGAGCCGTCGCCGGCGCAGCCTGTGCTCACGGCGGCACAGAAACTGGACTGGTTGCGCCTGCTGCGCAGCCAGAATGTCGGGCCGATCACCTTCCGCGCCCTCATCAACCGGTATGGCGGCGCCGCCGACGCGCTTGCCGCCCTGCCCGGCCTGTCGGCGAGAGGCGGCCTGTCCCGCCCGATCCGGATCTGCTCGCGCGAGGAGGCTGAACGGGAGATTGCCGCGGCAGAGCGTCTGGGGGGCGCGCTGGTCGCCTGGGGCGAGCCTGGCTATCCGCCGCTGTTGGCCCGCGTCGAGGATGCGCCGCCGCTGCTCTACGTATCTGGTTCGCTTGCCGCGAGCGCCCTGCCCGCCGTCGCGATCGTCGGCTCGCGCAACTGCTCCGCCGTCGGCCGCAGAATGGCCGCGACCATGGCGGCCGAGCTTGCTCGCGAAGGCTTTGCCGTCGTATCGGGGCTGGCTCGCGGCATCGACGCGGCAGCGCACGAGGCGAGTCTGGCGACGGCCACGATCGCCGTCCTGGCCGGTGGTCTCGGCCGGCTATATCCACCTGAACATGCCGAACTTGCCGCCGCGATCCGCCATAACGGCCTGCTGATCACCGAGATGCCACCCGACCGCATCGCCAAGGCGCAGGATTTTCCCCGGCGCAACCGCATCATCTCTGGCATTTCCTATGGCGTGGTGGTGGTCGAGGCTGCTGCGCGGTCCGGAACACTGATCACGGCGCGATTCGCACTGGAACAGGGACGCGAGGTATTCGCCGTACCCGGATCGCCGCTCGACCCGAGAGCGGAGGGTACAAACCGGCTGATCCGCAACGGCGCGACACTGGTTCGCGATGCCGCGGACGTTCTCGAGGTGCTGCGCCCGATGCTGGGCCAGCGGCCCCCGCCGGCGCCGCTGACGGAGCCGGAGGCCGACGGGAAGGCGGAACCGATCGACGTCGGCGACAGCGACCGCGGCCGCGTCATCGACGCCCTCAGCCCGACGCCCACCGAACTGGACGACGTCGTCCGCCAGACCGGCCTCAGGCCTGCCCAGGTCATGCTCGTACTGATCGAACTCGAACTGGCTGGCCGCATCGAGCGGCACGCGGGAAACCGAGTCTCGCTGACTTGACTGCAGCCCCGGCCTTCAGCGTCGTGCCGGCAGCGTGCCCGCCTCCGCCGCAGCCTCGACCCTCGCCATTTCCAGAAGATAGGCGACCAGATCCATCCCCGCCGCATCGGCGAGACGAACCAGTTCCGGCAGGAATGTGGCCAGATACTGTGCGGTCGCCAGACGTTGTTGCGGATCGACGGTCGCAGGGCGGGAGCGCTTGCCGGTCAACCCCTTCATGTGAGTGCGTGCCCCTCGCTGTGGCGCCACAGGAAGCCGCGGGGCGCCTGCAACAACACTAATAGATCGCGGAAATAATTAAATACACTTTTAGCGTGTATGTACGAACTGATCCGATATGCAACTCGTGTTTGACACATCTCGGCGCTTTGACCATGTTCCGCGCCACCTGCGGGCCGCCGGCGCCTGCATCATCTGGAGGCAACCGTCCCGCCCATGGATGTCGTCATCGTCGAATCCCCGGCGAAAGCGAAGACCATCAACAAGTACCTCGGCAGCCGGTATCGGGTGATCGCCTCGTTGGGCCACATCCGCGACCTGCCGTCCAAGGACGGGTCTGTGCAGCCGGACCGCGACTTCGAGATGGTCTGGGAGGTTGATCAGAAGAAATCCAAGCAGGTCTCGGAGATCGCCAGCGCAGTAAAAGGCGCCGACCGCGTCATCCTCGCCACCGACCCCGACCGCGAAGGCGAGGCGATCTCGTGGCATGTCCTGGAGGTGCTGCGGAAGAAGGGCGTGCTGAAGGACAAGCCGGTCGAACGAGTGGTGTTCAATGCAGTCACCAAGCAGGCCGTGCTCGAGGCGCTCGCCCATCCGCGCGACATCGACCGCCCGCTGGTCGAGGCCTATCTGGCACGCCGGGCGCTCGACTACCTCGTCGGATTCACGCTGTCACCGGTGCTGTGGCGCAAGGTCCCCGGCGCGCGGTCGGCCGGACGGGTGCAGTCGGTGGCGCTCAGGATCGTCTGCGACCGCGAAGCCGAGATCGAGACCTTCGTGCCGCGGGAATACTGGCAGATCGTGGCTGATCTGCTGGCCGGTCCGGAAGGATTCGAGGCGCGCCTGGTGGGGGCGGACGGCGAGAGGATCGACCGCCTGACGATTGGCGACGGTGCGCGGGCGAACGCGCTGAAAGCGGCGCTCGAATCTGCGACATACCGCGTGCAGTCCGTGGAGAAGAAGCCGGTCCGCCGCAATCCGCCGCCGCCCTTCACCACGTCGACACTGCAGCAGGAGGCCTCGCGCAAGCTCGGCTTCTCCGCCGACCGCACGATGCGCACGGCCCAGCGGCTCTACGAGGGCGTCTCTCTCGGTGGCGAGACGGTCGGTCTGATCACCTACATGCGCACCGACGGACTGGAAATCGTCCCGGAAGCGATCCAGGCAGCGCGGCGGACGATCAAAGCCGACTTCGGAGACCGCTACCTGCCCGGCGCCCCGCGCATCTATCGCACCAAGGCGAAGAACGCGCAGGAGGCGCACGAGGCGATCAGGCCGACCGACATCGCCCGCCGTCCGGACGAGACGGCGCGCTACCTGGAGGGCGATCAGCAGCGTCTCTACGAGCTGATCTGGAAGCGCACGCTGGCTAGCCAGATGGAGGCGGCCGAGCTGGAGCGCACGACCGTGGAAATCGAGGCGCAGGCTGCCGACGGCAAGCGCTACCAGCTTCGCGCCACCGGCACAGTGCAGCGTTTTGACGGATTCCTGGCGCTCTATCAGGAAGGAGCCGACGACGATGCCGACAGCGAGGAGAGCCGGCGCCTGCCACCAATGAAGGAGGGCGAGGCGCTCGGGCTGAAGGAGGTCCGGGCAAGCCAGCACTTCACCGAACCGCCACCGCGGTTCAGCGAGGCGACGCTGATCAAGCGGCTTGAGGAACTTGGCATCGGCCGCCCCTCGACCTATGCCGCGACATTGCAGGTGCTGCAGGATCGCGAATACGTGCGGCTCGACAAGCGTCGTCTCGTGCCCGAAGCGAAAGGGCGGCTGGTCACGGCCTTCCTGGAGGGCTTCTTCAAGCGCTACGTCGAGTACGACTTTACCGCCGATCTGGAGGAAAAGCTGGATCGCGTCTCGGCCGGCGAGATCGGTTGGCGCGAGGTGTTGCGCGACTTCTGGCGCGATTTCGTTGCCGAGGTGGAGAAGACGGCGAATCTCACGACATCGGAGGTCTTCGAGGTACTCAACGACATCCTCGCGCCGTACGTCTTCCCGCCGCGCACAGACGGCGCAGACCCGAGGCTCTGTCCGACCTGCGGAACCGGCCGGCTGGCTATCAAGCGCGGCAAGAACGGACCGTTCATCGGCTGCTCCAACTATCCCGACTGCAACCACACCCGCGATCTCGCTGCGCCGAACGGCGAGACCGGCGACGTGGCGACGACCGGCAACCGCATCATCGGCGTTGATCCGGAGAGCGGCCTCGAGGTGAGCCTGCGCACCGGCCGCTTCGGTCCCTATCTGCAGCTTGGCGAAGGCGGTGACGGCGAGAAGCCGAAGCGCGCGTCGCTTCCGAAGGGTATGGATCCGCAGTCCCTCACCCTCAAGCGGGCGCTGGAGCTTCTCTCCCTGCCGCGCACGGTCGGCATTCACCCGGAGACGGGCAAGCCAATCCTTGCAGGTCTCGGTCGGTATGGTCCGTTCGTGCAGCACGAGAAGACCTACGCCAATCTCGAGTCCTTCGAGGATATCTTCACCGTCGGCGTCAACCGGGCGGTCACGCTGATCGCCGAGAAGGAGCTGAAGTCCGGACGGCGCGGCGCCGCTGCAATCTTGAAGACGCTCGGCGAGCACGCCGACTTCGGCGGCCCGATCGAGGTCAAGGCTGGCCGTTACGGCCCCTACGTCACCGACGGCAGGATCAACGCGACGCTGCCAAGGGGATCGGACCCGGAGACGCTGACCCTCGAGCAGGCGATGGAGCTGCTCACGGCGAAGGCCGCGAAGGACGGCGGCAAATCCGCGCGAGGCAGGAAGTCGGCCACGGCCGGCAAGACAACCGGGCGGTCCACCGGCAGGGCCAGCAAGACTGCAAGGACCGGCAAGGCCGGCAGCCCGAAGACGAGTGCCGCAAGGAAGGGCCGGATCGCCCCGAAGGGCGCGCCGGAGAGCTGATGGTGAAGGGCCGGCGCAGCGAGGGAAAGGTTGCGCTTCCGACCCGCGAGGCGATCCTCGAGTTTATCCGTGACCATCCTGGCAAGGCCGGAAAGCGCGAGATCGCGCGAGCCTTCGGCATCACGTCATCCGACAGGATCGGCCTCAAGGCACTGCTCAAGCAGATGGCCGAAGAGGGGCTTGTCGAGCGGCGCCGCAAGGCGCTGAAGCGGCCTGGCCACATCGCGGCCGTCGAGGAACTCGAGGTGGTGTCGCGCACGCCGGAGGGCGATGTCGTCGCCATCCCGACCGACTGGGACGAGGCCGAGCACGGAATGCCGCCGCGCGTGCTCATCATGCCCGAGCGCGGCCGCAAGGCGCGGCTACAGGCGCCGGGCGTCGGCGACCGTATACTCGCCCGCATCCGCGATCGCGCGGATCGGGACGGCGGGATCGCGCACGAAGGCAGGGTGATCCGCATCCTCGACCGACGCCCAACAACCATCGTCGGCGTGTTCGAGGAACGGCCGGGCGGAGCAGGCGTCGTGCGGTCGGTTGACAGGAAGGACCGCCGCGACCTGATCGTTGCGCCGGGCGACAGCGGTCATGCCGAGAACGGCAACCTGGTGCGCGTCGAGATCCGCAAGTCGGTTCGGCTCGGTCCGCCACGCGCTGTCGTGCGCGAGGTGGTTGGCGATCTGAAGAGCGAGAAGGCGGTCAGTCTGATCGCCATCCTGGCCCACGGCATCCCGCATGAATTCCCGGCCGAGGCGATCGCCGAGGCACAAGCCGCGCAGCCGGTCGGGCTGCAAGGGCGGCTGGACCTGCGCCGCCTGCCGCTGGTCACCATCGACCCATCGGACGCCAAGGATCATGACGATGCCGTCCATGCGGCGCCCGATACCGATCCCGCCAACCCTGGCGGCCACATCATCACGGTCGCGATCGCTGACGTCGCCCACTACGTCCGTCAGGGCAGCGCACTCGACAGATCGGCGCGCGAACGCGGCAATTCGGTCTACTGCCCCGATCGCGTGGTGCCGATGCTACCGGAGGAGCTGTCGTCGGACCTGTGCTCGCTAAGGGCCGGCGAGGACCGCGCGGCAATCGTCGCCGAGATCGTCGTCGACGCGAATGGCCGGATGCGCCGGCACCGGTTCTCTCGGGCGGTGGTTCGGGTGGCGGCGGGCATCGACTATGTCCGCGCTCAGGATGCGATCGACGGCCGGACGGACGGCGACACCGCCGCCATCCTCGACACGGTGCTGAGGCCATTGTGGGCGGCCTACGCGGCCGTGGCGAAGGCGCGCGACGCGCGTGAGCCGCTGGAACTCGAGATTCCGGAGCGCAAGCTCGTCCTCGATGGCGCCGGCCATGTAAAGAAGGTGACGGTGCCGCCACGCCTCGACAGCCACCGGCTGATCGAGGCGTTCATGATCCTCGCCAATGTCGCCGCGGCGGAGACGCTGGAGAAGCGGCGCATGCCCCTGCTCTACCGTGTCCACGACGCACCGTCGCCGGAAAAGCTCGCCGCACTGTCGGACTTCCTGGCGACCATCGGCCTCAAGCTGCCCAAGGCCGGCGTGCTGCTGCCGCGCCACTTCAACGGCATCCTCCGACGCGTCCAGGGCAGCGAGCACGAACGGCTGGTCAACGAGGTGATACTGCGCAGCCAGGCGCAGGCGGAATACGCCGCCGGCAATTTCGGACATTTCGGACTCAACCTCCGCCGCTACGCCCATTTCACCTCGCCGATCCGGCGCTATGCCGACCTGATCGTCCACCGGGCGCTGATCCGGGCGCTTGATCTCGGCAATGACGGGCTCGACGATCGCACCATCGACAAGCTCGACGAGATCGCCGCCCATATCTCGGCGACCGAGCGCCGCGCGATGCTGGCCGAGCGCGAGACCGTTGACAGGCTCATCGCCGACTACCTTGCCGACAGGATCGGGGCGACCTTCCACGGGCGGATCACCGGAGTGACCCGATCCGGCCTGTTCGTTCGGCTTGACGATACTGGGGCCGACGGGTTCATTCCCCTGTCGAGCCTCGGCGCCGACTACTATCTCCACGACGAGGCGAGTCAGCGGGTCGTTGGCGAACGGACCGGCGAGACCCACAGGCTAGGAGACGAGGTCGAGGTGCGACTCGTTGAAGCGGTGCCGCTGGCCGGCGCCTTGCGGTTTGAGCTTCTCAGCGAAGGCGCCTATCTAGGTTCGCGTTCGAGACCAAGACCACGCCGCGGCAGCCCCGAGCGCAAGGCCGGGCGACGCGGCAGACCGGAAAGCCGATGACACAGCCCGAGACCACCTGGCGACGCAGCACGGCAGAGCGACAGGGGCGTCCGCTCGTACTGGCGATGCGGCGCGGCGCCACGCTGAAATGCCCCGCCTGCGGAATCGGCGGACTCTATCGCGCCTACCTGAAGGTGAGCGAAGCCTGCCCGGCCTGCGGCGAGGCGCTGCACCATCACCGTGCCGATGACGCGCCGCCCTACTTCACCATCGTGCTTGTCGGCCACATCGTCGTGCCGCTGGTGCTGACGGTCGAAAAGCTCTACGCCCCGCCGATCTGGCTTCAGGCCACCGCCTGGTCGCTGGTGACGCTGCTGATGGCGCTGGCGGCCCTGCCGATGATCAAGGGGGCGCTCGTCGGCCTGCAATGGGCCCTCTACATGCACGGCTTCGACCCGCATGCCTCCGGCCGGGAGGACTGGGACGGAACCGGAGTTCAGCCAACCGGATCCAAGACGTGACTGCCAACGAGAAGCTTATCAACGAAGCCACCCGAACCTTCGAGCATCCCAACGTTCGGCCGAGCGATTCCGCCTCGCTCATCATCGTCGACCGACGCGCAGGCGTTCCCTATGTCCTGATGGGCAAGCGCAGCGAGCGGCACGTCTTCTACCCGGGCGCCTTCGTGTTTCCCGGGGGCCGGGTCGATCCGCGCGACGGGCACGCGCCGCTTGCCGGCGACCTCGATCCGGCGACGCGCACGCGGCTGCTGACCCGGATGCGGGGCCGCACCAGCGAACACCGCGCCCGCGCCATCGCGCTCGCCGGGATCCGCGAGGCCTTCGAGGAGGCGGGCATCCTGATCGGACGTCCCGGAAAACCGCACAAGTCCGCGCCGGCGGACTGGCAGCTGTTCCTGAGCCACGGGCTGCTGCCCGACCTGTCGCGGCTCGCCTTCATCATGCGCGCCATCACGCCGCCGCGCCGGCCGCGGCGCTTCGACAACCGCTTCTTTGCTGTCGAGGCGGATGCCATCGCGCTCGAGCTTCCGGCCAGCCGGCGGCCGAGCGATGAACTCGGCGAACTGATCTGGCTACCCATCGAGGAAGCCAGGTCGCTGAAGATTCCCGCGGTGACCCAGGTCGCGCTCAACGAGCTCGAGGACCGGCTCGCCGCGCCGGGGGGCCTCGCCGCCGACCTGCCCGTGCCCTACTATCACGCCATCCGGCAGAAATTCCTCCGCGAGCTTCTGTAGCCGGATCGGCGCGGGCGAGCGCCGGCACCCCTGGCAGCGGCAGTCGCGGAGCGGGACCTTGGACAGCGTACGACCTTGCGAGTCTCCGGCGGCGGCCGTTGACCCGGCTGCCCGATGGCGCAGCATCGCGGCGGCGATCGGCTGCATCTCGATCGTCGGCTTCGCGCTGGCGCTGACCATCCCGCTCTTGTCGCTGATGCTGGAGGCGCGCGGCATCTCCGACACTTGGATCGGGCTCAACACTGCCGTTGCCGGGCTGGGGGCACTGGTGACGGCTGCCGTGGTGCCACGGCTGGTCGGCAGGTTCGGGACCGTTCGACTGCTCTACGCGGCGGTGATCGCCGGGGCCGTGGCGCTGCTGCTGTTGCCGCCCTCCCCGTTCTGGGCGTGGTTCCCGATCCGGTTCGTCCTGACGGGGGCGATCACGGTGCTGTTCGTCGTCAGCGAATTCTGGATCAACGCAACCGCACCCGACGGCAAACGTGGCCTGGTGATGGGCATCTATGCCTCGGTGCTGTCGGCGGGCTTCGCCGCCGGACCGGCGGTGCTGGCGATCTTCGGCAGCGCCAGCCCGATCCCGCTTGCGGTCGCGACGATCAGCTTCGTCCTGGCTGCCATCCCGGTGGCACTCGCCGGCAACGTCGTGCCGAAGGTGGAGGGCCGCTCGAAGCTGCCGATGATCTCGCTCGTTTTCGTTGCCCCGGCTGCGATCCTTGCGGCGCTGGTGTTCGGCGCGGGCGAGTCCACGACCCTTGCCTTCATAGCTCTGTGGGGCCAGCGCAGCGGCTTCGCCGAGGCCGAGGCGGCGCTGCTCCTGACCATGGCGGGGCTCGGCAACCTTCTCTTCCAGGTGCCGATCGGCATGCTTGCGGACCGCGCCAACCGCTCGATGGTGCTGACGCTGTGCGGCGCCATCGCAAGCGTCGGCGCAGGACTGCTGCCGATGGCCAGCGACAGCGTCACCCTCGCCTTCGCAATCATCTTCGTCTGGGGCGGAGTCGCCGCCGGGCTCTACACCGTGGGACTGACCCAGCTCGGTGCCCGCTTCACCGGTGCCGAGCTCGCCAGCGCCAACGCGCTGTTCGTCATGCTCTACTCGGTCGGTATGCTGATCGGACCGGCGATGGGCGGGGCGGCAATGGACGCCTGGCCGCCCGATGGCCTGCCTCTCGCTCTGGCGCTGCTGTTCGGCGCCTATACGCTGATCGCTGGTGGCCGCTGGATCACGAGCCGCTGACAGGACAATTGTCAGGGGATAGGCGGGGCCGCGCCCCTTGCCTTTGCCGGACAGACTGGTTGAATGGCCGCCTGCGAGGGAGGCCCATGTGAGCGGACACGGCACGCCGCGCGGCGGCGCACGTACCTATGCCGAGGCCGGCGTCGACATCGGCCGCGGCAATGCCTTCGTCGAGGCGATCAAGCCGCTGGTGCGTTCCACGACGCGCCCTGGCGCCGACACCGAAATCGGTGGCTTCGGCGGCATCTTCGATCTGAAGGCCGCGGGCTTCCACGACCCGCTGCTGGTGGCGGCCAATGATGGCGTCGGCACCAAGCTCAAGATCGCAATCGACACCGGCATCCACGACACGATCGGCATCGACCTGGTGGCGATGTGCGTCAACGATCTCGTCGTCCAGGGCGCCGAACCGCTGTTCTTCCTCGACTACTACGCGACCGGTCGGATCGACCCGTCGGTCGGGGAGGACATCGTTCGCGGCATCGCCGAAGGCTGCCGGCAGGCCGGCTGCGCGCTGATCGGCGGCGAGACCGCCGAAATGCCGGGACTTTACGCCGAAGGGGACTACGATCTTGCCGGTTTCGCAGTCGGTGCCGTCGAGCGCGACCGGCTGCTGCCCCGCCGTGACATCGCAGCCGGAGACGTCCTGCTCGGCCTCGCCGCCTCTGGCGTGCATTCGAACGGCTACTCGCTGGTCCGCCGCATCGTGGCCGATTGCGGACTGCGCTGGCAGGATCCCGCCCCCTTCGATGCCGCCACACCGCTCGGCCGCGCCCTGCTCGAGCCGACCCGGATCTATGTGAAATCGGTGCTGACGACGATCGCCCGGGCACCTGACGGCGTCAAGGCGCTCGCCCACATCACCGGCGGCGGGCTGACCGAGAACCTGCCGCGGGTGTTGCCGGCGGATGTGACGGCCGAGATCGACCTGGAAAGCTTCGCACTGCCCCCGGTGTTCGCCTGGCTGCGCGATGTGGCCGGCATCGAGGGCGCCGAGATGCTGCGCACCTTCAACTGCGGCATCGGCATGGTTGTGGTCGCCGATCCCGGCCGGGCGGACGCGACCGAGGCCGTCCTCCGCGAGGCGGGCGAAACTGTCCACCGGCTCGGCAGACTCGTCGCCGGCCGTGACGGGGCGGCGGTTCGCTATGCGGGAGAGTTGCGGCCATGAGCGGGCGGGTTCCGGTCGCGGTGATGATCTCGGGGCGCGGCAGCAACATGGCTGCCCTGATCGAGGCCAGCCGCGATCCGGCCTATCCGGCGGAGATCGTGCTGGTCATATCCAACAAGGAAACCGCCCCCGGGCTGGAGACGGCCGCAGCGGCCGGCATCGCCACCGCCTTCATCGACTATCGCGGATCCGGCAGTCGGGCTGCCTTCGAGGAGGCCGCAAGCGCGGCAATCGAACAGGCGGGCGCCCACTATGTGTGCCTTGCCGGTTTCATGCGGTTGCTGACGCCGGCCTTCGTCGATCGCTGGCGCGACAGGCTGATTAACATCCACCCGTCGCTGCTGCCCGCCTTCCCTGGCCTGCATACCCATGAACGGGCGCTCGAAGCCGGTGTCAGGATCGCCGGTTGCACCGTCCATTTCGTGCGCGCAGAGATGGACCATGGCCCGATCATCGCCCAGGCCGCCGTCCCAGTTCTCAGCCGCGATACGCCGCAGACGTTGGGCGCCAGGGTGTTGGCAGCCGAACACAAGCTTTACCCGCTGGCACTCGCCCTTGTCGCCTCCGGGCGCGCACGTGTTCTGGCGGAACGAGTGCTGATCGACGATGAGCCGTGCGCGCAGGTGGTGCTTTCGGTGCCCCCCTTCCCCGCGACACTCGCCCCTGTCGGAGATGAACTCGGCAAGACCGTTTAGAGCAGTTCCGGCAGAAGTCGAAGCGTCCGGCGAGCCCCGGTCATGCGCGCCACCGTTCGTAGAAATCGAACAGATAGGCGTATTTGCGATAGATCGCGGCCTCGATCGCGGGTGTCAGGTAACCCTCGAGTGGCACCTCCCGGCGGCTGCGATTGACATGCGGGAGCTGGTAACGGGCAAGGCTGTAGGGCGCAACCGCGTCGTGCAGTTCCGGTCCCAGGTTCTCGAACCTTATCCTGCGCAGGTTGTCTGGCGCCACGCCATCAAGCGTCCAGAAGCGCTCGAACTCGTCCGCAGACCGCTTGAAGAACGGGAAGATCTCGACGAACTGCGCGAAATCACGCCGGTCGAGACATTCCTGCTGTGCCTGGCTGAGTCGGACCGCGTTCTTCGCGCGGCGGGCGCGCAAATGCTCGAAATGGGAGACTTCGAGGTCGTACGGGTCCCGGATCGCAGCGATAACGAACTTGAAGGAGGACAGATCGATCCCGCGCAGCGCGAGCTTCTCGCGCGCGTCATGCATGTCCTCGTGCCGGGCGCCCTCGATCAGCTCCAGCCGGGCGCGCACGTCGTCGAAGGCCAGTGTCTGCACGGCGTGATCGAAGGCACTGGCCGGCAGGTACATGTGCAGATCGCCGCGCAGATTGTTGAGCAGGAACCGCGTGATCGACATCCCGGCCATCTTCGGGACGTGGACGAACAGGATGTCTTCGGTAAACAGCATCGATCGCTCTGCACTCGGAGGCGGCCGCGCGCGGAACCAAGCGCGGCGGGCAGCTTGTCGTCTCCTATCTGCACTCCTCGACGGCGGCGTCCCAGCGCGACTTGATTGCCGCCACCGGCTTGCGCCACTGCACGACCCTACGCATCTCGTCCTCGTTCATCTGCGGCATGATCTTCGCGACGGTGCAGCGGCAGCCAGAGGTGATGTTGGCATACTGGCTGGCCATGCGGCTACCCTCGATCACGCAGTAGTCGATGAGCGCCAGGCGCGCCTCCTCGGCTAGCGGTAGTTGCGGCGCGGGCTGGGCCGTCGCCCCCGCACCTGCGAGTAGCCCGAGCGACATAGTCGCAGCCGTGCCGAACAGCCAGAAACGCAGCAAGAACATACCCGAACCGAACCGCGACATCCGGTCAAACCCCTCTTTTGCAGCGGGAAGAATTCCGACGGGATCAATATCAAACCGCCCGCCGCAGCCAAACATGGTTGTCGTGGAAGGCAGCGCCGCCATAGGGCGCGACCGGATCGGCGCCGGTCAGCGTGTTGATGCCACGGCCGTCCTCGAAGGCGTCATTGGGCCAGATCCCTTCCGAGACGAGGACGCCGCGGCGAACCCCGTCGAAATGGCGGGCATGCAGGACGACCTCGCCCCGCGCGTTGCCCATCCGCACACGTTCCCCGTCGCCGATACCGAGCGCCGCCGCATCATCCGGATGGACAAGCACCTGCGGGCGCCCTTCCCGCCGCCGTGAGCCTGGCGTCTCGTTGAAGGTCGAGTTGAGAAAGCCACGCGCCGGCGAGGTCGCAAGCCGGAACGGAAACGCCTCCGTTGCCGCTTCGGTCACCGCCCAGTGGTCCGGCAGTGCCGGCATCGAGGACCACGGCCCCATCGGGCCGTTATTGCTGGCGGCGACACTGGTCCAGTCCGGACGGAAGCGGAACTTCCCGTCCGGATAGCCGAAGCCGTTCAGGTAGTGCGCGGTTTCGAAATCGGGCTGGAGGTCCGACCAGCGATCCGCCGCCAGCTTGTCCAACGTGCCGTACCCTGATGCCCTCAGCATCCAGTCGATATGCTCGCGGGCCGACATGCGGAAGCCTGGATGCTCGATGCCGAGGCGGCGGGCGAGCTCGATGTGGACGGCATGGTTCTCGCGCGCCTCGCCGGGCGCCTCGAGCAGCTTCGGGCCATAGATCAGGTACTGGTGACCGCCGCCCTTGTAGATATCGTCATGCTCCAGGAACATCGTCGCGGGCAGCACGATGTCGGCCATGCGGGCCGTTTCGGTCATGAACTGCTCATGGACGCAGACGAACAGATCCTCCCGTGCGAAGCCGGCCTTTACCTTCTCCTGCTCGGGAGCAACCGAAACCGGATTGGTGTTCTGGATCAGCATCGCGGTGACCGGCGGCCCGCCGCGCAGGGCATCCGCATCGCCGGTCAGCACCTGGCCGATGCGCGACTGGTCGAGCAGGCGCACCGACGGATCGCGCAGGTCGTGGCCCTCGATCATCGACTTGTCCAGCCGGTAGATCGCACCGTTGTTGTGGAAGGCGCCACCCCCCTCATACTGCCAGGCCCCGCTGACCGTCGCGATGCAGGTGGCCGCGTGCATGTTGACCGCCCCGTTGCGGCTGCGGGTGAAACCGTAGCCGAGACGGAAGAAGGTCTTGCGGTTCTCACCGACCAGACGGGCGAAGGCTTCGATCTCGGCGACCGGCAGACCGGTGATCCGTGCCGCCCACTCCGGGCTGCGCGACTTGAGATGCTGCTCGAGTTCATCGGGGCAGTCGGCGTATTTCGCGAGATAGTCGCGGTCCGCATAACCATCGCGGAACAGCACATGCATGACCGCGCAAGCCAGCGCGCCGTCTGTGCCCGGCTTCAGCAGCAGGGCCATGTCAGCCTGCCGCATGGTCTCCGTCATGTAGATGTCGATCGCGACGATCTTCGCGCCGCGCGTCTTGCGCGCCTTCGTTGCGTGGGTCATCACGTTGACCTGGGTCGCGACCGGATTGGTGCCCCAGATCACCACAACGTCGGCGAGGGCCATCTCGCGCGGATCGGGCCCGGCGAGCCGCCCGGTACCGGCGATGTAGCCGGTCCAGGCCATGTTGGTGCAGATCGTGTCGAACTGGCCGGAGTAGCGCCGCCCGTGGCGCAGGCGGTGGATGCCGTCGCGCTGCACCAGCCCCATGGTTCCCGCGTAGTAGTAGGGCCAGACGGTCTCGGCGCCGTGGCGGCGTTCGGCAGCCAGGAATTGCTCGGCGACAATGTCGAGCGCCTCGTCCCACGAAATCGGGGCGAATTGGCCGCTGCCCTTCGGCCCCACGCGCCGTAATGGTCTGAGCAGCCTTTCGGGATGATGAATGCGCTCGGCGTAGCGCGCGACCTTCTCGCAGATGACGCCGGCGGTGTAGGCGTTGTCCTTGGCGCCCCGCACGCGGCCTATCGTGCGGGCGTCGATCAGCTCGACCTCGAGCGCGCAGGTGGACGGGCAATCATGGGGACAGGCGGAATAGCCGATCCGGGGGGCGAGCGGCCTATTCATCGGGCATCCCTTCCTCAAAGGATAACGGGCGACCGTATGCCACGACACCCGAATTGAAAAGGCTGGCGTAAGCCGCGACCTGCCCACATGTTCGTCCCGGACGGCCGCAGGCCGATCCGGGACCAGGACAAAACCGGCAACCCGCCCCATGCGCCATGATGCCGATTGGGCACCCGCTCCGGCCGCGATGACGCCGATTGGACGGCGGGCGGCCGCGCTCAGCCGACCAGTTCTTCCGGCTTGAAGACCTGGGCAATCTCCGCGGCGGCGTTCTCGGCGCTGTCGGAGCCGTGCACCGAGTTCCGCTCGATGTTCTCGGCGAACTCCCTGCGGATCGTGCCCGGCGCGGCATTCGCCGGATTGGTCGCGCCCATCACCTCGCGGTTCTTCGCCACCGCATTCTCGCCCTCGAGCACCTGCACGACGATCGGGCCGGAGGTCATGAAGGCAACGAGATCATTGAAGAACGGACGCTCCCTATGAACGGCATAGAACGCCTCGGCTTCGGCCTTCGACCAGCGGATGCGCTTCTGGGCGATGATCCTGAGGCCGGCCTCCTCCAGCTTCGCGATGATCTTGCCGGTGATGTTGCGGGCGGTGGCGTCAGGCTTGATGATGGACAAGGTGCGTTCGATCGCCATGGCGGCTCGACCTTCCTTCTGTTCGTTGCTGTTGCTTGCGGGATTGCCGCCCTGGGCGGTTCGGCGGGCTTATAGCCCGCTGCGCCCGGGGCGAGCAAGCCGGACTGCCGTGTCAGCGCCGGGCGCCAGCCATGCCGCCGCCGGGCGGGACAACGAGCCCCGAACCGCGAGTCATGCTCGCAGCGCGGCCATGGCCGGTGCCGGCCCGCTCCGCGGACCTTGCGAGGATCGACATTTATGTCAGTATTGCTGACCTAATCAGCGGGATCGACCTGGAGGACACGCCATGCACGCCCACTTCCGCATGATGTCGGGCTACAACGCCTGGGCCAATCAGCGGCTCTATGCTGCCGCCGCAGAGATGCCCGAGGAAGACTACCGGCGCGAATACGGAGCCTTCTTCGGGTCGGTGCACCGCACGCTGAATCATCTGCTGGGGGCCGACCGGATCTGGATGAAGCGATTCACCGGCACCGGCGAGGCGCCTGACCGGCTCGATGCGGTGCTGCACGATACCCTGCCCGCTCTGGCGGAGGCCCGCCGCGCCGAGGATGCCCGCATCATCGCCTATGTGGAAAGCCTCGACGACGCCGCCCTCGCGGGGCGCTTCCGCTATCGCACCATCTCGCGACCGACCGAGATCGAGCAGCCGCTGGCTCCAGCGTTGACGCACTTCTTCAACCACCAGACCCACCACCGCGGTCAGGTGCACTGCCTGATGACGCAGCTGGTGGGCAAGGCACCGGAGCTCGACCTGATCTTCTTCCAGCGGGAGACCGGTGTGGGCCTCAGGTGATCAGGCCCCGGCGCACCGCCGCTCAGCGACCCTGTGGACCGCCGGCGCCGCTTGCAATCGAGACCTTCTCGCCGCCCATGACCCTGCCGTCCGGGCCGACATAGACAAGCTGCAGAATGTCGGCCTGGTAGGGATGGGCGACGGTGAACCTGAGCCAGTTGTCCTTGCCTGTCGGCGGACATGCACCCGGGGTGATCGACACGACGACCCGCGCCGCCCGCAGGGAATCGATGACCCGCGGATAGGGCGGTGGGTCATCGAGCCGCGCACCGGCAAGGCCCCAGCAGGTGAGCTCGGGAGGCATCAGCGCGGCAACATGGACCGGGCGGCCGCCCGTCATGCCAGCCGGATCATCGGGGCCGATCACATAGGCATGGGTGGCCCCCCAGAATGGTGGCCCCGCCTCGACGGACCCGCCAATGACAACGGCGGCGGCCGCGACCAGGGTTCCGGTCAACCACTTCAATGACATCTGCGCAAACTCCCGATGCAGGCGGCGAGACTATGCCATGACTCGCGGTGCGCCACGAGTGCGGCGATGCAGCGTCATGCGGGCACCGTCACTGGCTCTGGACGGCGACATTCTCGGTCTTGAGGATACGTCCGGACGGGTTGACGAAGAAGATCCGGATCATCTGATCGACGCCGGCGCCACCGACGGTGACGATACGTCGCACGATGCGCGTGTCGGTGCAACCGAGCGGGTTGGGTCCGATCACGATCGTCACGGGAACAACGAAGGGCGGAACTCTCTGCCCCGCCGGCGCCGCCTGATGGGCCTCCAGCGCAGCCTGGCAGGTGTCGGAGGCATGGAAATTGGCATCCAGGCGTATCGGCCCGCCATAAGGGCCGTACAGGCGGGCGAAACTGCCCGGACCTTCGGCGCTCGCAGGCGCGGCGAGGACAGCTGCCAGGACAAGGATCACAAGTGTCGCACGTCGCATCTCTCGTATCCTTCCGGAAACGCAGCTCCCCACAGCCGCGGGTAACAGGACCGGCAGGATTGCCCGCCGATCCCGTCTACGTCAGACGAGCGCGATCAGACGACTCGGACCGCCGGTCGCTCCGACAATTTTCGGTGATCCGACCACCAGCGTGGCGCCGACGGCCGGCAGCGCATCGAGGTTGGCGACGCATTCCATCCCCCAGCGGCCGCTCGGCAGCCAGGTGTAGTGGGTCTTGAAGTCGGGGGACCCGCCGTAATCGAGCGACAGCGTGTCGACCGCCATGCCGACAACGTTGCGGTCGCGGATCATCATGTCGGCGGCCTCGGCATGGAACCCGGGGAAGTGCATCTTTCCCTCGCTGTCGGCATTGCGGAACTTGGCGGATCCCACCAGCGGCCCCCAGCCGGAATTCATGGCGACGCAGCAGCCGTCGGGAAGCCGGCCGTGAGCGCTTTCCCAGGCTGCGATGTCGTCCGGCGTGACCTGGTAGTCGGCATTCTCGGCCGCCTTCGCCTTCACGTCGATGATGGCCAGCGGCACCACCAGCTTCTCGATCTCGATCGACGAGGCGTCGGCACCGTCGGCGGAAAAGTGGATCGGCGCGTCCATGTGGGTGCCGGTATGCTCTACCAGATGCCAGCGGTTCATGTTGTAGCCGTCGGGGTCGAAGGTCGCCATCTTCTCGATCTCGAGCTGCGGCTCGCCGAAAAAGGTCGGAAAATCCGGCGGCAGCGGATGCGTCAGATCCACCACCCGCTCGAAGCTGATCGGCGCAGCACGGGCCGGCGCAGTGGCGAGCGGCACGGTGGCCGCCGCCGCGGCGGCCGCGCCGATCCCCTTGAAGAAGCCGCGCCGGCTCAAGCGGCGCATCACCACGTCATGGCATCCTGGAACACACATCGGACCGATCCCCTTTCTGTGCCGTGTCGGTGCTGTTACCGGCGCGTGCCGATGGGGAAGGACACTACCACAGACACGATCCGCTCCATACGGATCGACCCGCGACGCGTCGCCCTTGCCGTCGTCCCCGTTGGACGGCAAAACACGCACATGCTGCAGATCACCGACCTCACCTACCGGATCGCCGGACGCACCCTGTTCGACAAGGCCTCCATCACCTTGCCGACCGGAACGCGCGCGGGCCTGGTCGGCCGTAACGGCACGGGAAAGACGACGCTCTTCGGGTTGCTGAAGGGGCAGATCTCGGCGGAATCCGGGTCGATATCCTTGTCGGTTCGCGCGCGGATCGGCAGCGTCGAGCAGGAGGCGCCGGAAGGGCCGACCAGCCTGATCGACTTTGTGCTGTCGGCCGACACCGAACGGGCGCGACTGCTCGCAGAGGCGGAGACGACCGCCGACGGTGCGCGGATCGGCGAAATCCACGCGCGCCTCGCGGAGATCGACGCCTATTCGGCGGAGGCGCGCGCGGCGCGCATCCTGTCGGGGCTGGGCTTCGATGATGCCGCACAGAAGCGGCCGCTGCACAGCTTCTCCGGCGGCTGGCGGATGCGCGTGGCGCTCGCTGCCGTGCTGTTCACCGAGCCTGACCTGCTGCTCCTCGACGAGCCGACCAACTATCTCGACCTCGAGGGCACGCTGTGGCTCGAGACCTACCTGTCGCGCTATCCGCACACGCTGATCGTCATCAGCCACGACCGCGATCTGCTCAACACAGCCGTGGACACGATCATCCATCTCGACCAGGGCAAGCTCGTTCCCTATCGCGGCTCGTACGACCAGTTCGAGCGGCAGCGCCGGGAGAAGCAGGTGCTGGCCGAGAAGCAGGCCCGCAAGCTTGACGAACAGCGCAGACACATGCAGGCCTTCATCGACCGCTTCCGCTACAAGGCCTCGAAGGCGCGTCAGGCGCAGAGCCGGCTGAAGGCGCTGGCAAGGCTCGAGCCGGTCGCCGCGATCATTGACGAGCACGTGCAGCCCTTCAGGTTTCCCTCGCCGAAGAAGCCGCTCGCCTCGCCGCTGATCGTGCTGGATCGTGTCGAGGTCGGCTATGGCGGGCCGCCGGTCCTGACCCGTCTCGATCTCCGGCTCGATCATGACGACCGGATCGGCCTGCTCGGCGCCAACGGCAATGGCAAGAGCACCTTTGCCAAGCTCCTGTCGCAGCGGCTGAAGGCAAGCGGCGGCAGGATCGTCGCCGCGGAGAAGATGAAGGTCGGCTACTTCGCCCAGCACCAGCTCGACGAGGTGTCACCCGATCTGACGCCCTACGACCACGTCCGCCGCATCATGCCGCAGGCTGCCGAGTCCGTGGTGCGCTCCAAGGTGGCGCAGTTCGGGTTCGGGGCCGACAAGGCGGATGTGCCGGCACGCAACCTGTCGGGCGGCGAAAAGGCACGCCTGATGCTGGGGCTGGCGACGCACGATGCGCCACACCTGCTGATCCTGGACGAGCCGACCAACCATCTCGACGTCGACGCTCGCGAGGCGTTGGTCAGGGCGCTTGCCGAATATGAAGGCGCGGTCATCCTGATCAGCCACGACCGGCACCTGATCGAGACGACCGCCGACAGGCTGTGGCTGGTCGCGGGCGGCACCGTCAGGCCCTATGACGGAGACATCGAGGATTACCGCCGGCTGGTCCTGTCCGGTGAGATCGACCAGCAGCCCGGCAGACCGCCGCGCAAGACCGAGGCGTCGGCGCCGATCGACGCCGCCGCGCGCCGGCGCAGCGCCGCGCAGCGACGCAGCGAGCTCGAACCGCTGCGCAAGCGCGTGAAATCGGCCGAGAAGGCCGTCGAAGCGTACACGAAGAAGCTCGAGGACCTGGACCGGCAGTTGGCCGACCCGACCCTTTTCGCACGCGACCCGGAGAAGGGCGCGGAACTCGCCCGGGAACGGGCGCGGTCGGCGGAAGCCCTGGTCAGGGCGGAAGAGGACTGGCTCGCCGCCGGCGCCGCGCTCGAGGAACTGGCCGGCGGATAGCGTGCTGGCGGGGTCAGACCTTGCGCTCCCACCTGCCTGTGTCGGACAGCTGCCAGTAGGAGACCTCGTGCCCCGCGGCCTTCGCCCGCTTCCAGTGCTCGCGCGCTTCGGCAAGCGCCTCGGCGTCGCGGCCGTCGAAAACGAAGACGACGCGCAGGTAGCCCGCGAGATCGGGCGGATCGGCCCGGTCGACGAGGAACCGCACCGTGGCCTCGTTGGGGTTCTCCGGTCCGGTGGTCAGATAGACCGGCTGCCGGTGGGCGTCACCGTCGGCGACCGTTCCATGCGGCAGGAACGAGTCCTTGCGGTAGGTCCACAGATGACCGTCGAGAACCTCCAGGCGCTCGGCCGAACCGACCTGCACGACCGCCTTCCAGCCGCGCGCGAGGCACTTCTCCAGGAGTGACGGCAGTACCGCTTCCAGTGGCCTGCGCTCGAGGTGATAGAACCAGACTTCGGCCATCGCACGGCCTCCTGTGCAGGCGGCCACCGCGATGGGCGGCGAGCCGCCGCGGCCGCCCCGGGAGTGCGCAGCAGAGGGCGCCCGGCGCGACTACCCCTCATAGTGGTCAGCGACCAGCCTGTCGAGCAGGCGAACGCCGAAACCGGAAGCCCAACTCTTGTTGGTGTCGGTCTGGGGCGACTCCATCGCCGTTCCGGCAATGTCGAGATGTGCCCAGGCTACTCCCTCCTGAATGAAGCGTTGCAGGAACTGGGCAGCGGTGATCGAACCGGCCCAGCGCCCGCCGGTGTTCTTCATGTCGGCGAACTTCGAGTCGATCAGCTTGTCGTATTCCCTGGCGAGCGGCATTCGCCACACCCTCTCGCCGGTCGCCTCGCCGGCGGCCGTGAGGCGCGCGGCGAGCTCATCGTCGTTGGAGAAAAGGCCCGCATAATGATGGCCGAGCGCGACGATGATCGCGCCGGTGAGGGTCGCCAGATCGACAATGAAGGCCGGCTTGAACTCCTTCTGCACGTAGGTGAGCACATCGGCAAGGACGAGCCGGCCTTCCGCGTCGGTGTTGATCACCTCGATCGTCTGCTTCGACATCGAGGTAACGATATCGCCCGGCCGCTGGGCCTTGCCGTCGGGCATGTTCTCGACGATCCCGATGACCCCGACCGCGTCGACCTTGGCCTTGCGGGCGGCAAGCGCATGCATGAGACCGACGACGCAGGCGGCACCGGCCATGTCGCCCTTCATGTCCTCCATGCCCGCCGCCGGCTTGATCGATATTCCGCCGGTATCGAAGACGACGCCCTTGCCGACGAACACGACGGGCTTCTTCTTCGATCCCTTGCCCGCGCCGTTCCAGCGCATCACGACCAGGCGGCTCCCGCGCTCGCTCCCCTGACCGACGGCCAGCAGCGCATTCATGCCACGCCGTGCCATGTCCTTCTCGGTGAGCACGGTGACGTCAACGCCCAGCGCGGCAAGTTCCTTCGCCCTTGCGGCGAACTCTTGCGGCCCGAGCACATTGGCAGGTTCGTTGACTAGATCGCGGGCCAGCAGCGTGCCGTCGCTGACGGCGTCCAGAACCGCGAAGGCCTTCTTCGCCCTGCGAGGATCTGCCGTGGCGATGATGATCCGGCGCGGGGCCCTCTTCGGCGTGTCATCGTCGCTGCGTCGGCTCTTGTACTTGTCGAAACGGTAGGCGCCGAGCTTGGCGCCGCAGGCGAAGGCCGCTGCGGCATCGGGGCCGACCTCTTCACCATCGGGACGTTCGATCAGCACGGTCGCCAGCTCGGCGCTGTCGGCGAGGCGCGCGCAGACCGCGCCGCCGAGCGCGCTCCACTCCGCGTCGGTCAGTTTCGCGGGATCTCCGAGGCCGGCGATCAGCACCCTGTCGACGGTGAGTCCCGTCGGCGCATAGATATCGACGAAGCTCTTCGACTTGCCCTTGAAGTCGGCAGCCTGCGCCGCCCGGCCCAGACTGCCGCCGGCGGCCTCGTCCAGGGCACGGCCGAGCGGTCCGAACGCCGCGCCGTCCCCCGCGAGCACCACGACGATGCCGGTTGCCGGCAGGGCCGGCTTCTCAAAGCTCATTCTGGGCAGTTCAGCCATTTCGAGCACGCCTCGGATTGGTACCTACGGTTCAATTATGTTACAGGTTCTTTCAAGCACTTGATCGCGTCCGTGTCCCCCCATACACCATTCGGGGGATCGGAGCGAGGGTCGCGCCGGCAGGATTGGCCACGCTTCGGGCCAATTCTCGCCACCAACTGCCGATAGCGATGCCGGCCGCCGCCAGGCGGCGGCCGGATGAAGAGACACGAAGGCAGCGATGAACACGATCGGAAGATACATCTTCAGGATCGTCGCGGGAGCGTTCGTGATCTCGCTTGCCGTGCTGACCGGCGTCGTCTGGGTGACCCAGGCCCTGAGGGAGATCGACCTCATCACCACCAAGGGCCAGACGCTGTGGCTGTTCCTCTACATGACGGTGCTGGCGCTGCCGGCGCTGATCATGGTGATCGCTCCGGTGGCGCTGTTCATCGCCTGCGTCTATGCGCTCAACCGGATCAATGCGGACAGTGAACTCGTTGTCGTGAACGCCGCCGGCGCCTCACCCAAGGTCATCTACAAGCCGTTCATCATCCTCGGCCTGATCGTCACGCTGCTGACCGGCAGCATCAGTCTCGTGGTGATGCCGGAGAGCGCCCGAGCGTTGCGCAGCACGATCGCCAACATCCGCGCCGACGTCCTGACCTACATCGTCGTCGAGGGGCTGTTCACCAGCGTCGAGCAGGGGTTGACCTTCCACATCCGCGCACGCGCGCCGGACGGCACACTGCTCGGACTGCTGGTCAACGACGAACGCAATCCGGCCCGGATGATGACGTACCTGGCCGAGGAAGGCCGCATCGTCCGCACCGGCGAGCGGGCCTATCTGGTCATGCTCAATGGCAGCATGCAGCAACAGGAAGGCAGCCCCGAAGAGATAACGGTCATCCGGTTTGACCGGTATGTCTTCGACCTGTCGGAACTGACGGTCGGCAGCGGCACGGTCGAATACCGGCCGCGCGAGATGCGCATGTCGGAGCTGCTCTCGCCCAATCCCGAGGACAGCTACTATCAGCGGTTTCCGGGGAAATTCCGTGCCGAGATCCACGAGCGGCTCTCCAGCATCCTCTATCCGCTGGCCTTCGTCTTCATTTCCCTGGCGACGCTCGGTCATCCGCGCACCAACCGGACCGGGCGCGGCCATTCGATACTGGTTGCGATCATCGCGGTGTCGGCCCTGCGTACCGTGGGCTTCGGCGCCAGCAACCTCGCGGCCCGCGAGGCCTGGGCGGTCGTGCCGATGTACGCGCTGCCTGCCGCCGCGATCGTGCTGGCCGCTTGGATGGCCTTCGGTCACGGGCGCTCCCTAACCCGCTTGCTCGAGTCGCTGCCCAACATGCGGCTCGGCGCCGATGACTTCACGTGGTCGGGCGCCATGCGCAACATCCGCGCGATGGCGGGCGCCGTCGCGCGCGCCGTCCAGCGGTTTGCTCCGCTGCGCGAAGGGAGGGCGGCGCGATGAGCACCAGCACGATGATGCGCTACGTGTCGCGGCGCTACGTGCTCAATCTGGCCGGTGTGTTCGGAACCTGCCTCGCACTCATCTTCCTGATCGATTCGGTGGAGAACCTGCGCCGGGCGGGCAACCATGACGTGAACTTCGGCACGGTTCTGCTGCTGTCTCTCTACCGGCTCCCCTCGCTCTCGGAGCTTGTGCTGCCCTTTGCCGTGCTGTTCGCCGCGATGGCGACCTTCCTGATGCTGACGAAGTCCCTGGAACTGGTCGTCGCGCGCTCGGTCGGCGTGTCGGTGTGGCAGTTCAGTGCACCAGTTGTCTTCATCACCCTCATCGTCGGCATCGCCGCCACGACGCTCTACAATCCCCTCGCCGCCAACTTCAAGGCACGGCACGAGGCGTTGTTCGAGGAGGCCTTCGGCGATTCGGCGGTTCCGTTCGGCGGCGCCGGGGTCTCGTTGTGGCTGCGCCAGGACGGTGTCGACGGGCAGTCGGTGCTGCGCGCGCGCCGCGCCTCGGCCGACGGACTGAAGCTGCGGCACGTCACCGCCATCGTCTTCGACAGCAATGGCGGCTTCGCCGAGCGCGTCGAGGCGCGCAACGCGGTTCTGGAGGAGGGACGCTGGCGCCTGAATGCGGCTTGGCTGATCCAGCCCGGCCGGCCGCCGGAGTACCACAAGTCCTATCTGCTCAGCACCTATCTCACCCGCGAGCAGGTGTCGGAGCGGCTGGCATCTGCGCAGTCGATCTCGTTCTGGGACCTGCCCAGCCAGATCGAGATCGCGCAACGGGCCGGCCTGCCGGCCGTCCAGTACCGGCTGCAGTACCAGTCGCTCTTAGCACGGCCTTTACTCCTGTGCGCGATGGTGCTTATCGCGGCCACGGTATCGCTCCGAGTGTTCCGTTTCGGCAATATCGGGCGGATGATTCTGGGTGGCGTGGTCGCGGGCTTCGTGCTTTATGTGGTTTCCAACTTCGTGAGGGACCTCGGGACCGCGGGGGCGGTCACGCCGGTAGCGGCTGCATGGACGCCGGCTCTTGTGACCATGCTGCTGGGGACGACAGTGTTGTTGTATCAGGAAGACGGCTAGATGACCTCCGGTCAGCGTATCGACGACCGTCAGATCATCGCCAGGCCGCGCAGCCTCGTCTTGGCCGCGTCGGTGGCCATTCTGTCGGGCCTGCTCGTGGCAGGCGCGCCGGTGCATGCCCAGTCGATCGGAATGACCCCCTTCGATCAGGCGGTCGCAAGCGATCCGGATGCACGCATGCTTCTGGAGGCCGACGAGCTCATCTACGATATCGACAACGACATCGTCTCAGCTGCCGGCTCGGTCGACATCTACTATCGCGGCTACACGATCGAGACCGATCGTGTCGACTACGACCAGCGCAGCGGCCGCGTCTTCGCGCGCGGCAACGTCAAGCTGACCCAGCCGGACGGCAACGTCATCTATGCCGATGAGGTAGAGCTGACCGACGATTTCCGCGACGGCTTCGTCACGGAGCTGACGCTGGTAACCACCGAGGACGCACGGTTCGCCGCGCGCTCGGCCGAGCGCTTCGACGACAACGTGACCGTCTTCAACCGGGGTGTCTACACCGCCTGCGCGCCATGCGAGGAAGATCCAAGTCGGCCTCCGTTCTGGCAAATCAAAGCGAAGAAGATCATACACAACAAGCAGGAACAGACCGTCTACTACGAGGACGCGTCGTTCGAGCTGTTCGGACTGCCGATCGCCTATCTGCCCTACTTCAGCCATCCGGATCCAACGGTGAAGCAGCGGTCAGGATTTCTCCGGCCGACCAGCATCTATGACGAGGATCTGGGGCTCGGGGTCAAGATCCCGTACTACTTTGCTCTCGCGCCGGACTACGACCTGACCGTCGCCGTCACGCCGTACACGCGGCAGGGACCGCTCGGCTCGTTCCAGTGGCGACAGCGCTTCGAAAAGGGCAGCTACGAAATCGTCGGGGCCGGCATCCACCAGCTCGATCCCGACGCCTTCCTGCTCTACAACAAGGGGGTTCTCAACCCCTTGCAGCCCATTGACGCCGAGGTCGAGAATCGCGGCGCGCTGCAGACAACCGGCAGGTTCGAGATCAACAGCTTCTGGAGGTGGGGCTGGCAAGGTACGCTGATGTCCGACGAGACATTCCTGCGCACCTACAATCTGACCGATGATCTGGAGACCCGCGACCAGCTGTATCTGACGGGACAGAGCGCACGAAACTGGTTCGACGCGCGCCTCCTCCACTATCAGATCTTCTCGGACGAGTGGCAGATCAACGACAATGCGCAGCCGTTCGTGCATCCGGTCGTCGACTACAACTACATCTTCGGAGAACCGGTTCTCGGCGGGCAGCTGTCATTCGATACCAACTTCTACAGCCTGACCCGGACCGACGCGGAGTTCGCGCCGAATTTCCAGGGTGTCAGCTCGAATACCGCCGAGTACTGCCCGTACGGCCTGGCCAACAATCTGAACCTGTTCGCCCGCGTGAACCCCGTGCTCTACGATCAGATCGCCGGCCAGATCAATCCTTATGCCTGCAGCCTCGTCGGCACGCCGGGAACGAGCACGCGGCTGATTGCCGAAACGAGCTGGGAGCGGACTTTCGTCCACGACAGCGGACAGATTTTCAAGCCGTTCGCTTCGTTGCGTGGCGATGTCTATTCGGTAGACGTCGACGATCCATATCTGGACGGTTCCTTCACCACCACGCCGGTTCTGGACCGTTTCCTGCCGGACGGGGAGAATACCTATGTGCGCGGCATGGCGGCTGTCGGTCTGGAGTACCGCTATCCGATCCTCGTGACGGACGACTGGGGATATCAGGTATTCGAGCCGATCGCGCAGATCTATGCCCGTCCCGACGCACAGCACAATGTCGACATTCCGAACAACGATGCACTGAGCTTCGTCTTCGACGACACGAATCTCTTCGAAATCGACAAATTCTCAGGCTATGACCGCATGGACGGTGGCACTCGCGCAAATGTCGGTGTCAAGTATACCGCCCATACCAATAACGGCATGCAGATCGGAGCCGTCTTCGGGCAGTCGTATCACCTCGCCGGCGAGAACCCCTATCCTGTCGGATCCGGCCTTGAGACAGATGCGTCGGACTTCGTGACTGCCCTCTATTTCTCGCCGATTTCCTCGTTGCAGATCGTCAACCGGCTCCGTCTGGACAATACCGACCTGTCCACCAAGCGCTACGATCTCGAGGTCAGCGGGACAGTGGGCATGCTGCAGTCCAGCGTGATCTATTCGAACATCGCGGCCGACCCCCAGCAGGGAATCATCGACGATCGCGAGGAGATCCAGGGCCTCGGCACCCTGCGCCTCAATCCGAACTGGAAGATCTGGGCCGGCGGTCGTTACGAGATCTCCGGCTCGCAGTCGTCCAACCTTCCGCAGACCTCTCCGCAGTGGATCTCCACGAGCTTCGGCTTCGGGTACGAGAACGAGTGCGTGACCCTCGCGATCGGCTACGAACGCCAGTACATCCGCGATCAGGAACTGCTGCCCGACGAGCGGATCATGTTCCAGTTCGCGCTGCGCACGCTGACTGAGGGCAGGTTCCGGACGACCGTCGCCTCCGACCCCAGCCGTTAGGCGTGCAGGACCGTCGCCGGCAGCTCGTGGTGGACTGGGCCATACGTCTGCCATAATGCACCGGCAAGCGCCTGGTGAACTCAGGATAGGGCGATGAACAGGATCAACTCTGCTGCGCGGCGGCTTCGGACCGGACTGGTCGCCGTGGTCTGCGCGGTCGCACTGACGGGCCCCGTGGTTGTCGGGCAGCCCGCCACCGCCAGCGCGATCAAGGTTCTCGTCAACGATTCCCCGATCACCGAGTACGACATCAGCCAACGCGTCAAGTTGCTGAATGCCACAGGCAACCGCAGCGGCAACGTCCAGAAGGCGGCGATCGACGAACTGATCGACGAGAAGCTGAAGATACAGGAGGCGCGGCGCCTGGGCATCTCCGCTCCGGCCAGCGCGGTCGACAATGCGTTCAACACCATCGCTTCGCGCGTCAACATGTCTCCTGCCCAGTTCTCCCAGGCCCTGAACCAGATGGGGATCAACCCGGCAACGCTGAAGAAGCGCCTCGAAGCCGACATCGCCTGGTCGGACGTGGTTCGCGCGCGATTCCAGCGGGAGGTGCGCATCCGCGACCGCGATATCGAGACCGCACTTGCGAAGAAGGGCGAGGCGGCGACCACCGCCGCCCACGAGATGGTGCTGCAGCAGGTGCTATTCATCATCCCCTCCGGCAGTTCCAACGACTTCATTCGCCAACGGACCCGCGATGCGGAGGATTTCCGGGCAAAGTACAGCGGCTGCGATACCGCAAGGGAGCTTGCCCGCAACTATCGCGACATCGTCGTCAAGGACAATGTCCGCCGCGCCTCGACCGAGCTGCCGCCGGCCGTTGCCGAGATGCTCAAGTCCGTGCCGGTCGGAAAGACGTCGGCCCCGAACAAGACGGCCAACGCCGTGGAGATGATCGGCGTCTGCGATCGCAAGGAGATCCAGAGCAACGCCGCCGCGCGTCAGCAGATCGAGTCGCAGATGATGAACGAGCAGGGCGAGCGACTTGCCCGCCGGTTGCTCATCGACCTGAGGCAGACCGCAGTCATCGAATACCGCTGACCGGCTGTCACGACGATGCATGAGCAACGGCCGCTGGCCGTGACGATGGGCGAGCCCGCGGGGATCGGACCCGAGCTTGTCGGCATGGCCTGGCGCATATTGCGCCATGACGCACAATGCCGATTCGTCTGCCTCGCCGATCCCCGTTTCCTTCACAGACGGTTGCGCGCGGCCGGAATCGACGTCCCGATCGTCGAGATCGACGCAGTCCCGGAAGCTGGGCTCCGCTTCGCGGATGCCCTGCCCGTGCTATCGCTCGATTCGCCCGTGGCAAGTGGGGAACCAGGACGTCCCGACGTCGCCGACTGCCCGGCGGTGCTGGAGGCCATCCACACCGCGGTTGCGCTGGTCCAGGATGGTGCGTGCCGGGCGCTCGTCACATCACCGGTGCAGAAGGAGACGCTCTATCTGTCCGGTTTCCGGTTTCCCGGACATACGGAACTGCTGGGACAGCTCGCGGCGCGGCGCGGCGGTCCGGCAGTGGCGGTGATGATGCTGGCCAGTGCGCAGCTGCGGGTTGTTCCGGTCACCGTACACGTGCCGCTCGCCGACGTGCCTCGGCTTCTGACGACCGATCTGATCGTCTCGACCGGGATGATCGCCGCCACCGATCTTGCACGGCGGTTCGCCATCCCTGCGCCAAGGCTGGCGGTCTGCGGACTCAATCCCCACGCCGGGGAAGGCGGACAAATCGGGACGGAGGATCGCGACGTCATCGTGCCGGCCGTCGATCGGCTGATCGCGGCGGGAATTGCAGCGAGCGGGCCGCATTCGGCCGACACGCTGTTCCATCCCGTCGCTCGCACCGGCTACGACGCCGTGCTGGCGATGTACCACGACCAGGCCCTGATCCCGATCAAGACCATTGCCTTCGACACCGCGGTGAATGTCACACTCGGCCTGCCCTTCGTGCGCACCTCTCCCGATCACGGTACGGCACTGCAGCTGGCCGGGACCGGCAAGGCCGACCCGACCAGCCTGATCTGCGCGATCCGCATGGCCGCGGAGATGGCGGACCGCGGCGGATGAGTGGCCTTCCGGATCTGCCCCCGCTGCGCGAGGTCATCGCCGCCCATGGGCTTGCCGCGCGCAAGTCGCTCGGCCAGAACTTCCTTCTCGACATCAATCTCACGCGCCGCATCGCCCGCGCCTCAGGTGCCCTCGAAGGCGTCACCGTTGTCGAGGTCGGCCCCGGTCCCGGGGGCTTGACCCGCGCCCTGCTGCTCGAGGGGGCGGCAAGGGTGGTGGCCATCGAGAAGGATCGGCGGTGCGTTGCGGCCCTCCTCGAGCTGGCGGCCGCATTTCCCGGCAGGCTTGAGATCATCGAGGCCGATGCGACCGAGCTCGACGCCGCGACCTTGGTCGAAGGTCCTGCCCGCATCGTGGCCAATCTCCCCTACAATGTCGCGACGGTGCTGCTCGCCGGCTGGCTCGGTAGCGAGACCTGGCCGCCGTGGTGGGACTCGCTGACACTGATGTTCCAGCGCGAGGTCGCCGAGCGGATCGTCGCCCGGCACGGGTCGAAGATCTACGGACGGTTGTCGGTGCTTGCGCAATGGCGAACGCGGTCCCGGATCCTGTTCGACGTGGATCGGCGCGCCTTCACGCCGCCGCCGAAGGTGACCTCCTCGGTGGTGCGGATCGAGCCGCTGGATGCCCCCCCGAACGTCGTTCCGCGGGTCCTGGAACGGGTAACAACCGCAGCATTCGGGCAGCGACGCAAGATGCTGCGCTCCAGCCTGCGGCCGCTGGTCGAGGATCCGGACATGGTGCTGCAGGCGGTCGGCATCGATGCCGCGCAACGCGCCGAGGACGTGCCGGTCGGAGGCTATGTGGCGCTGGCGGCCGCTCTCAGTCGAGCTGGGCGGCCAGCTCCTGGTCAAGCGTCCGGATGAAATCCGCAAGGCCAGACAGCCGCCTGCATCGGACCCGTTCGGCCCGCAGGATCGCCCTCACCTGCTTGACGCTCTCGTCGAGGTCGCGGTTGATGATGGCGTAATCGTAGTCCGGCCAATGGGCGATCTCGGTGCGGGCGTTGGCGAGCCGCCGCCGGATCACCTCGGCACTGTCCTCGGCCCGGCGTTCCAGCCGCGCGCGCTGTTCGGCGGCCGACGGCGGCAGAATGAACACCGCCACCACGTCCTCGCGCATCTTGCCCAGAACCTGCAGCGTTCCCTGCCAGTCGATATCGAACAGCACGTCGCGGCCGGCCGCCAGAGCCGCTTCGACCGGCTCGCGCGGCGTCCCGTAGAAATTGCCGTGAACCTCCGCCCATTCGAGCAGTTCCCCCTGGTCCCGGAGGGTTTCGAACTGGCGAACGGTCAGGAACCGGTAATGCACACCATCCACTTCGCTGGGGCGGCGGGGGCGGGTCGTCACCGAGACGGACAGATGCATCGCGCCCGGCTGCGCTTCGTTCTCCTCCTGCAGCAAGTACCGCGAGATCGAGGTCTTGCCGGCCCCGGACGGCGACGACAGGATCAGGATCAATCCGCGTCGGGCGATGCCGCCGGCCCCCAATGCGTCATTCGACATTCTGGACCTGCTCCCGGAGCTGGTCGACCACCGATTTCAGCTCGAGGCCGATCCGCGTCAATGCCACGTCATTCGACTTCGAGCACAATGTGTTGGCCTCGCGGTTGAATTCCTGGGTCAGGAACTCGAGCTTGCGACCGATCGGTCCGCCCGTGGCGATCAGATCTCGGGCGGCGGCGATATGCGCGGCCAGACGATCGAGCTCCTCGCGAATGTCAGCCTTCGTCGCCAGCAGCACCGCCTCCTGATGCAGCCGACCCGGATCCAGAGCGGGAGCGGCCTCGACGAGCTGCGCGACCTGCTGGGCGAGCCTTGCTGCGATGGCCTCGGGGCGAAGCGAGGGCACCTGCTCGGCCTCCGTCACCAGGTCGGCGATCCGGGCAAGACGCGATTCGAGAATCGCCGCCAGCTGCGCCCCTTCAGCGCGACGCATCCGGACGAGCTCGTCGAGCGCCTCGTCGAGTCCGGCGATGAGGCGCGAATCAAGGTCGAGCCGGGTCTGCTCGTCGGCCAGATCGTCGTCGGATTCCAGAACGCCCCGCAGTGCCAGCAGACCATCGGCGCGTGGCGGTGCGACCCTTGCCGAGGCAGTCATCGTGTCACAGGCGGCCAACAGCGCGGTCAGCACGGCCTCGTTGACCCTGACGCCGGCCGCCGAGGCAAGTCGCTGCACCGACAGCGACACCGACAGCGACCCGCGATCGATCCGCGCCTTGGTCCTTTCCCGCACGACGGGCTCGAGGCGCTCGAATCCGGCGGGTAGCCGCATTCGCAGATCGAGCCCGCGGCCATTCACCGAACGGATCTCCCAGTGCCACCTCTCCGTCTCGCCCGCGCCGTCGACGCTGGCGAAACCGGTCATGCTCGATACCGACATCGGATCTTACGTCCAGGCTATCGCAGGCGTCCGGGCACCTGCCGCTTCCGCAAAGCGGGCGGACCTTAGCCCGAGGACGGATGCCTCTCAAGCTGGCAGTCGGAAGCCCGACCGCTACTGTGTCACGTTGAGATTGAGCCCGCGTAGGGTGCCGGTCGCAGCACCGCCGTCGTCGCCCTCCCCGATGTCCGCCGCCTTGCCGTCGGCAGCGGCCTCGGCCTCGCGGGCGCGGGCGGCATCGCGCTCGCGCCGTTGCCGTTCGAGCGCACGCCACTTCGCGACATTGCGGTTGTGTTCGTCGAGCGTGGCCGCGAAGATATGGCCGCCAGTGCCATCGGCGACGAAGTACAGTTCGTCCGTGCGCGACGGATTGGCGACCGCTTCCATGGCCGCACGCCCCGGATTGCCGATCGGCGTCGGCGGCAGACCGCTGATCTGGTAGGTATTGTACTTGTTGGGGGCGTCGAGTTCGCTGCGCGTGATCGTCCGGTATTCCAGGAAGGCGCGACCGCCATACAGGCCATAGAGGATGGTCGGGTCGGACTGCAGCCGCATGCCCTTCTTCAGGCGGTTGATGAAGACCGCTGCGACGCGCGGCCGTTCGTCGGCCCTGCCGGTTTCCTTCTCGACGATCGACGCTAGGATCACCAGTTCCTCGGGCGTCTGGATCGGAAGGTCCGGCAACCTGCGCTTCCAGATCTCCTCGAGTGCAGCCGCCTGCGCCCGCTGCATGCGCTGGATCAGCTGCATCCGCGTGGTGCCTCGGTCGAACTTGTAGGTCTCGGGCAGCAAGGAGCCCTCTGCCGGGATCTCGTCGATCTCCCCGATCAGGATCGGATCCTCGAGCAGCCGCGCGACAACCTGTTCGCTGGTATGCCCCTCGGGAATGGTCACCTGGTGAAGGATCGCCTTGCCCTCGACCAGGATGTCCATGATGTCGGCCATGCTGGCGTGTTCGGGGATGACATACTCGCCGGCCTTCAGCTGATTCTGCTGCTTGTGCAGCGCGACCCCGCCGACGAACACCCAATACTGACTGATCACCCCCTCGCGTTCGAGCTGGCGGGCAATCTCGCGCAGCCCCTGCCCCTTCGCCACCGTGATGGTGCGAGCCGTCTCGAGCGGCCCCTTGCCCTCGAACTGCATCTTGCCGATGACCAGCAAGGCCCCGAGCGCGATGACCACGAGCATCAGGAAGGTGAAGATCCCGCTCAGTGCCACGACGATCGAGCTCTTGGCCCGTCGCGAAGGTGGTGGAGGCGGAGCAGGTTCGGGCTGCAGGGCCTCCCGGGCGCTGCGGGGAGCAAACCGCCGGCCTATGGTGCGGTCTTCGCGATGTTCCTCGCTCACCCTGTCCAGTCTCCCTGCGGGCTGCGACCAAGCGTCGGCACCAGAGTATCGCGCATTTGGGCGAAAGCGTGAACCGGCGGGCTTTCGACGGTCAGCCGGTTCAGGCGTCGAACCTCCTGAGGATCAGGGAGGCATTGGTGCCGCCGAATCCGAATGAATTCGACAGGACCGTATTAATTTCCCTGCGCCGCGCCACATGCGGAACGAGATCGATCGGCGTATCCACCGACGGATTGTCGAGATTGAGGGTCGGCGGTGCCACGTTGTCGCGAATTGCAAGTGTCGAGAAGATCGCCTCCACGGCTCCTGCCGCACCGAGCAGGTGCCCGATGGCCGACTTGGTCGACGACATCGAGATCCTGCCAGCCGCGTTGCCGACCAGCCGCGCCACGGCCCCCAGTTCGATCTCGTCGCCAAGCGGCGTAGACGTGCCGTGCGCGTTGACGTAATCGATCTCGGACACGTCGATGCCCGCCCGCTGAACGGCGGCCTGCATGCAACGGAAGGCTCCGTCCCCGTCAGCCGCCGGCGCGGTGATATGATAGGCATCGCCGGAGAGCCCGTAGCCGATCAGTTCGGCATAGATGCGGGCGCCGCGTGCCCTGGCGTGGTCGAGCTCCTCGAGGACGACGATGCCGGCCCCCTCTCCCATCACGAATCCGTCGCGGTCGCGATCGTAGGGACGCGAGGCGCGCTTCGGTTCGTCGTTGAAATTGGTCGACAAGGCCCGGCAGGCGGAGAAGCCGGCAAGCGCCAGGCGGCAGACGCCGCCTTCGGTGCCGCCGGCGACCATCACGTCTGCATCGCCCAGCGCAATCATGCGCGCGGCATCGCCGATGGCGTGCGCACCCGTCGAGCAGGCGGTGACGACCGCGCTGTTGGGTCCCTTGAGGCCATGCCGGATCGAGATGTAGCCCGAGGCGAGATTGATAAGGCGTCCGGGAATGAAGAACGGGCTCATCCGCCGCGCGCCCTTGTCGCGCAGCACCATGGCGCCTTCCTCAATGCCCTGCAGGCCGCCGATGCCGGAACCCACCAGCACGCCGGTGCGGATCTGGTCCTCCCGCGCGGTCGGCGCCCAGCCGGCATCATTGAGCGCCTGGGTCGCGGCCGCCATGGCGAAGACGATGAAGTCGTCGACCTTGCGCTGCTCCTTCGGCTCCATCCACTGGTCGGGATTATAGGTCCCGTCGGTGCCGTCGCCGCGCGGAATCCGGCAGGCTATCTTGCAGGCGATGTCGGAGACGTCGAAATCGTCGACCTTGACGGCTCCGTTCTCGCCGGCGATGAGCCGCGACCAAGTCTCCTCGACGCCGCAGCCGAGCGGCGTGACCAGGCCGAGGCCGGTGATGACAACACGACGCATTTCAGACGATCCAGCTGATCGGGTGCCGCGCCTCGGGCCCTGCACAGGAGACCTCCGCGGACGGCGTCGACCCGTTAGGACGCGTTCTTCTCGAGGAACTTCACCGCATCGCCGACGGTGAGGATTGTCTCCGCCGCGTCGTCCGGGATCTCGCAGCCGAACTCCTCCTCGAAGGCCATCACCAGCTCGACCGTGTCGAGGCTGTCGGCCCCCAGGTCGTCGATGAAGCTGGCGTTCTCGGTGACCTTGTCGGCCTCGACGCCGAGGTGCTCCACGACGATCTTCTTCACCCGTTCCGCAATGTCGCTCATCCTGTCATCCCCGATCTAGCGGTCAATTACGTCTCATCATTCAGTTTGTCGGGAAGCGTGCGAGGTGGACAGAGCCTCCGGCGGGTGCCGCATCCGTCCTTCGATCCCGGTCCGGCTGACGGTATTCGCCCTGCCGGAAGTTCGCGGCTAGTAGCACACTTTCCCGGCATTGACCAGAACGCCCCGGCTCCGTTGCCGGGCTCCGGCTCGATTCCCGAAACTGTTCAAATCATTGCCATTCCGCCGTTCACATGGAGCGTCTGCCCCGTGACGTAGGCGGCCTCGTCGCTGGCAAGATAGACGACGGCCGCGGCGATCTCGGCCGGCAGTCCGAGCCGGCCGGCCGGGACCCGCGACAGCGCCGCCTCGCGCTGCTTGTCGTTCAGCGCATCGGTCATCGCGGTCTCGATGAAGCCGGGCGCCACACAGTTGACCGTGATCCCGCGCGAGGCGACCTCGAGCGCGAGCGCCTTCGACATGCCGATCATGCCGGCCTTGGCGGCCGCATAGTTGCCCTGGCCCGGATTGCCGGTGACGCCGACGATCGAGGTAATGCCGATGATGCGACCGGAGCGACGTCGCATCATGCCGCGCACGGCGGCACGCGCAAGGCGGAAGCCGGCGGTCAGGTTGACGGCCAGCACGGTGTCCCACTCCTCGTCCTTCATCCGCATGAAGATGTTGTCACGCGTGATCCCGGCATTGTTCACCAGGATATCGAGGCGACCCATCGTCTCCTCGGCCTCGCCGGCGAGTGCGTCGACGGCCGCCGGATCGCGGAGATCGCATGGCAGGACGTGAACCCGCCCGTCGAGCTCGGCGGCGAGCGAGGCGAGCGCATCCGCGCGCGTTCCCGAGACCGCCACCGTGGCACCACGCGCATGCAGGGCCCTGGCGATGGCGCCGCCGATGCCCCCGGTTGCACCGGTGACCAGCGCGCATTTGCCGCTCAGATCGAACATCGAACCTCCAATCCGCTCCGGACCGACGACTCGGGACCGACGATACAGCGTTCAGCCGCGCGACGCGACGAGCGCCGCGACATCCTCCGGCGTACCGACCGCAGCGGCGGCAACCGACCGGTCGATCCGTTTGGTAAGACCCGTCAGCACCCGGCCGGCACCGATCTCCTTGAGTTCGCTGACGCCGTTTGCCGCCATCCACAGGACGCTCTCGCGCCAGCGGACGGTACCCGTGACCTGCTCGACAAGCCGGCGCCGGATCTCCTCCGGATCGCGGATCGGTGCGGCCAGCACATTGCAGACCACCGGGACCGCCGGCGCGCTGACCGCCGTTGCCGCCAGCGCCGCGCGCATCACCTCGGCGGCCGGCGCCATCAGGGCACAATGGAAGGGCGCGCTTACCGGCAGCAGCATCGCCTTCATGGCACCCTTGCCGCGCGCGATCTCGCAGGCGCGCTCGACCGCCGCCTTCGCGCCGCTGACGACCACCTGGCCCGGGGCATTGTCGTTGGCGGCCTGGCAGACCTCGCCCTGCGCGGCCTCCTCGGCAACGGTCAGCGCGGTCTCGTAGTCGAGACCGAGCAGCGCCGCCATCGCCCCCTCGCCGACCGGAACGGCCGCCTGCATCGCGCGGCCGCGGGTGCGCAACAGTCGCGCGGCATCGGCCAGCTCGATCGCGCCCGCGGCGGCCAGCGCCGAATATTCGCCGAGCGAATGGCCGGCTACGAAGGTGGCAGTGTCGGCGAGCCGCACGCCCTCCGCCTCCAGCGCCCGGACGACGGCCATGCTGACCGCCATCAAGGCCGGCTGGGCATTCTCGGTAAGGGTCAGCCGGTCCTCAGGCCCCTCCCAGATCACCGCCGACAGGCGCTCGCCCAATGCCTCGTCGACCTCGTCGAACACCGCGCGCGCGGCCGGATAGGCTTCGGCCAGCGCCCGCCCCATGCCGACGGCCTGGCTGCCCTGCCCGGGAAAGACGAAAGCAATGCTCATGGAAGCGGTCCCGACGTCGTCGATCTCGTCATGATGTCCGCGGGTGCCCCGGCCCCGAACGGGGACATGAACCCGAACCGGGGCGCACAGACAACGGCAGGCTGCACATGTCAAGCGCCGAGCGCGTCGTGTCTACCGTCGACCCGATGCCACTCCCCGCCCCGCAGTGACGCGCGTCGCTGAACGCGATGCTTGCCTTTTGGCGCGATTGCCGTATATCAGCGCGATCCGGTCGACCTGTGGCCGGAGGCTGAACGGAAGGCCGTCCCCTGATGGGCGGCAGGGCATGGTGCCCGGCTTCCCGTGTCTCCGCTCTCGAGATCCTTGTCGAACGCCTTTCCGGAGGCTTCGAAGAGGCTTTGCGCCTTAGGCGGCCGATCGAAACGGAAAGGATAAACGATGCCACTCTACGAGCACGTGTTCCTGGCGCGCCAGGACATGTCGGCGCAGCAGGTCGAGGCGCTGACGGAGCAGTTGAAGTCGATCCTGGAGCAGGGTGGCGGCAAGGTCGCCAAGACCGAATACTGGGGCGTCCGCCCATTGACGTTCCGTATCAAGAAGAACCGCAAGGCCCACTATTCGCTGCTGAACATCGACGCGCCGCACAGCGCAGTCGCCGAGATGGAGCGGCAGATGAGCCTCAGCGACGACATCCTTCGCTTCATGACGGTCCGCGTCGAGGAGCACGAGGAGGGGCCGTCGGCCATTCTGGCCCGGCGTGATCGCGATGACCGCGGCGAGCGCCGCGGCGATCGGGGCGACAGGCCGGGCGGCTTCCGGAGCGACAGGGGCGACCGCGGGGATCGCGGCGACCGCCGCCCCTCCCGGTTCCGTGACGAGGCCGGCCGCGAAGGGGGAATTGAACCATGAGCATCCCGAACATCGCGCAGCTGCCGGTCCGCCGGCCCTTCCACCGCCGCCGCAAGACCTGTCCGTTCTCCGGCGCCGACGCCCCGAAGATCGACTACAAGGACGTCCGGCTGCTGCAGCGCTACATTTCCGAGCGTGGCAAGATCGTGCCGAGCCGCATCACCGCGGTCTCGGCGAAGAAGCAGCGCGAGCTCGCCAAGGCGATCAAGCGCGCCCGCTTCCTGGGCCTGTTGCCCTACGTCGTGAAGTGAGCCCGCACGGCAGTTGCCGTGCGGCCGGTTGGGCCGGCCCGTCTCCGGGAGCCGGCTCTAACCGCCAGATCAGGCGGGACAGCTGAGACGATGACGAGAGACATCGACCCGGCCATCGCTATCGCTGAGGCCCCGCGGAGGCGCACTCCACGGGGCGGCATGGCGCGTCCAGCCACCCTCCGAGACCTCTAGTCATTCCCCAAGGAGACCGATATGCAAGTCATCCTGCTCGAGCGCATTCCCAAGCTGGGCCAGATGGGCGACGAGGTGCGCGTTCGCGCCGGCTATGCGCGCAACTATCTGCTGCCGCAGCGCAAGGCGCTGCGTGCCACCGAGGCGAACCGGAAGCTGTTCGAGTCGCAGCGTGCCCAGCTCGAGGCGCGCAATCTCGAACTCAGGAGCGAGGCCCAGAGCGTCGCGACCCGTCTCGACGGCCAGACGGTGGTGATGATCCGTTCGGCCGGCGAGCGCGGACAGCTCTACGGTTCCGTCTCGACGCGCGACATCGCCGAGGCGCTGACCGAGGCAGGCTTCAGCGTCGCGCGAAGCCAGGTCGTGCTGCACACCCCGATCAAGAATCTCGGCGTCTTCGAGGTGCCGGTCCGCCTTCACCCCGAAGTCGAGGCGGTGGTAAGGATCAACGTCGCCCGCACCCCGGAAGAGGCCGAGCGCCAGGCGCGCGGCGAGGACGTGACGCTTCCCGAGACCGACGACGTCGAGGTGCCGATCGAAGAGGAAGCCTTCTTCGAGGAGACGGCCAGCAACGAGGACTCCGCCTAGCCTCGCCGACACCCGTCTGTCCCGACGGGAACGCCGGCAGGTCTACGTGGCGTTGACGACATCCGAGCGCCCTGGCCGATTGAACGTCCGGGGCGCTTGATGCTTTAATCCGCATCCGCTGGGACTCTGGGGGAAGCGGCGGATCGGACATGGGCAGCCTGCTCGAATATGCGTTGTCGAAGGTGGTGCGTGAGGGAAACCTCCGCGTTGCCGACCATGCTGGCATCACGCATAGCTTCGGCGACGGCACCGGCACACCGGTCCACGTCCGCTTCACGTCCGCCGCGGCCGAACGATCGGTGCTGATGAACCCCGAGCTGCGGCTCGGCGAATGCTTCATGGATGGCACCTTCGTCGTCGAGGAAGGGACGATCTACGACTTCCTCGATATCGTTCTGCGGCACGAGGAAACCGGCGCGCTGCCCTGGTGGGTGCTGGCCCTGCGCGGAATGCGGTATCTCACGCGCCGGCTGCGCCAGTTCAATCCGACCGGTCGGGCGCGCCGCAACGTCGCGCATCACTACGATCTCGACGGACGGCTCTATCGGCTGTTTCTCGATCCCGACCTGCAATACTCGTGTGCCTACTTCGAGACGGCGACCACAACGCTGGAAGAGGCGCAACTCGCGAAGAAGCGGCATCTGGTTTCCAAGCTCGCGCTTTCCCCCGGCAAGCGGGTCCTTGACATCGGTTCGGGATGGGGCGGTCTCGGCCTCTACATCGCCGAGACGCACCCGGTCTCGGTCGTCGGCGTGACGCTGAGCACCGAGCAGCATGCTGTCAGCAACGAGCGGGCCCGCAGCAAGGCCATGGCGGACCGTGTGGAGTTCCGCCTGTCCGACTATCGCAAGCTCGACGAGCGGTTCGACCGGATCATCTCCGTGGGCATGTTCGAGCATGTCGGCGTCGGCCACTATGACGAGTTCTTCCGCAAGGTGCGCGACCTCCTCGCCGATGACGGCGTGATGGTGCTGCATTCGATCGGCCGGTTCGGCCGGCCAGGCGACACCAACTCCTGGATCCAGAAATACATCTTCCCCGGCGGCTATATCCCTGCCCTGTCGGAGGTGATGCCGGCCATTGAGCGGGCCGGCCTCAAGGTTACCGATATAGAGATACTGCGCCTTCACTATGCCGAAACGCTCCGGGAGTGGCGCCGGCGCTTCATGGCGCATCGCGACGAGGCCATGAGGCTGTATGACGAACGGTTCTGCCGGATGTGGGAATTCTATCTTGCCGGCTCGGAGATCTCCTTCCGGCATCAGGGGATGATGAACTTCCAGATCCAGCTCGTGAAGAATCAGAACGCCCTGCCGCTGACGCGCGGCTACATGGAACAGGCGGAGAATGCCCTGCGGCTGCGCGACGGGCCGCTGATTCCCGGCCGTTCGCAGGCCGCTGAGTAGACGTCAAGAGTCGCGTTCGACAGTCTTGACGATCTGTTAACAAAGCTGGAAACCGCGCAAACTGCGCATGCGGGATTCGCGCCACGGCGCAGCATCCCATAGTTCAGAGCCATGACGATCCAAGCCCTGTCCCGTCCGCTCGATCAGCGGCCCGACGCCGATTTCCGCACGGTCCCGCACAACATCGAGGCCGAGCAGGCCCTGTTGGGCGCCATCCTTGTCAATAACGAAGCGTTCTACCGGGTCTCGGATTTCCTGGTGCCGGAGCATTTCTTCGATCCCGTCCACCAGCGCATCTTCGACGTGGTGTCACGCCTGATCCGGGCGAACAAGACGGCGACACCGGTCACGCTGAAGACGTTCCTCGAGCGGGAAGAGCCTATCGGCGAGCTTTCGGTGCCCGCCTATCTCGCCCGGCTCGCCAGCGCTGCCACCACAGTGATCAATGCCGAGGACTACGGCCGCACGATCTACGATCTCGCCACGCGCCGCCGCCTGATCGCGATCGGCGAGGACATGGTGAACACGGCCTATGATGCGGGCGTCGAGATGACCCCTGCCAAGCAGATCGAGATCACCGAACAGCGCCTGTTCGAGCTGGCCGAGACCGGCAAGTACGGTTCGGGATTCCTGCGCTTCGGAGAAGCGCTCAAGGATGCCATCGACATGGCCAGCAAGGCCTATCAGCGCGACGGCCATCTCTCCGGCATCGCCACCGGGCTGCGCGATCTCGATGACCTGATGGGCGGGCTCCAGCCCTCCGACCTGATCATCCTGGCCGGCCGGCCGGCCATGGGAAAGACCGCGCTCGCCACCAACATCGCCTTCCACATCGCCTCAAGATACAAGGGACGGCAGCTGCCCGACGGCCGCGTCGAGACCATCGATGGCGGTATCGTCGGCTTCTTCTCGCTGGAAATGTCGGCGGAACAGCTCGCGACGCGCATCATCTCGGAACAGGCGGCCGTCTCCTCCGAGAACATCCGCCGCGGCAAGACCACCCGCGAGGAGTTTGACCGGCTGGTCGATGTCGCTCAACGCCTGCAGTCCGTGCCGCTCTACATCGACGCCACCGGCGGCCTGTCGATCGCCCAGCTCGCCGCGCGGGCGCGCCGGCTGAAGCGGCAAAAGGGCCTCGACATGCTGGTGATCGACTATCTCCAGTTGCTCACCGGCGGCAGCAAGCGGGCGAGCGACAGCCGGGTCCAGGAAATCACCGAGATCACCACCGGTCTCAAGGCGTTGGCGAAGGAACTGAATGTACCGATTCTGGCGCTGTCGCAGCTCTCCCGCCAGGTCGAAGCGCGCGAGGACAAGCGGCCGCAGCTCGCCGACCTGCGCGAATCCGGATCCATCGAACAGGATGCCGACGTGGTGCTCTTCGTCTATCGCGAGGAGTACTACCTGAAGAACAAGAAGCCGCGCGAGGGCACCCCGGAGTTCGAGACCTGGCAGGATGAGATGGCCCGCGCACACGGACTCGCCGAGGTGATCATCGGCAAGCAGCGGCATGGCCCTACGGGAACCGTCAATCTGGCCTTCCTCGCCGAGTTCACACGCTTCGACAACCTGGCGAACGACGCCCGGCTGCCGGAACGGTTCGGATGAGAATGCCTGCCGGCCGCGCGCCCTGGCCGGCCGAGGCGCTCGAAGCGGCCGGGCGTCTGACGATCGACCTTGCCGCGATCGCCGACAACTGGCGCAATCTGGCGGCGCGCGCACGTGGCGCCGAGACCGCGGCCTGCGTCAAGGCGGATGCCTACGGCCTGGGCATCGACGCGGTCGTCCCCGCGCTGACCGCGGCCGGGTGCCGCACGTTCTTTGTCGCGCTGCTCGCCGAGGCGCGGCGGGTCCGGGCCGCGGCTCCCGACGCGACGATCTACGTGCTCGGCGGCTTCCATCCGCACACGGGTCCGGCCTATGTCGAGACCGGTGCCCGGCCGGTCCTCGGCTCGCTTGCCGAGATTTCCGACTGGGCCGGATTCTGCCGCACCGCCGGCGCGCGCTTGCCGGCAGCGGTGCACATCGACACGGGCATGAACCGGCTCGGGCTGAGCCGCGAGGAGTGCCTCGCCCTGCCCCCGCCGGACGATCTTGCCCGCGTCTTCGAAGTGTCGCTCGTGATGAGCCACCTGGCCTGCGCCGACACGCCGAACCATCCGCTGACAAGCGAGCAGCGCGACCGGTTCGAGATCCTCCGCCACCGGCTGCCACCGGCACCGGCATCCCTGGCCAATTCCGCCGGACTGCTGAGCGATCCGGCGCTGCACTACGACATGACGCGGCCCGGCATCGCGATTTATGGCGGCCTCGCGGTCACCGGGCGGCCCAACCCGATGCGACCTGTCGTCAGGCTGGAGGCACGCGTCGTTCAGCTGCGCACGATTTCCGCCGGTTCGTCCGTCGGCTACGGCGCCGCGCAGACGGTGCGGCGCGACACCCGGCTGGCGATCCTGTCGGCCGGTTATGCGGACGGCTACATGCGCGCTGCCGGCAGCACCGACCTGAGGGCGGGCGCGGCGGTCTATTTCGGCGAGGATGCCGCGCCGCTGGTCGGCCGGATCTCCATGGATCTGATCGCAGCCGACGTTACCGACATCCCGGAAGATCGAATCGTGGCAGGAAGTTGGGCGGAATTGCTCGGAGATCGATTCACCGTGGACGATCTCGCGGCACGGGCCGGCACCATCGGCTACGAGATCCTGACGGGCCTCGGCCACCGCTATCGCCGCGACTATATCGAGGCCTGAGGAGCAAGCCATGGCGCGTCGGTCGGCGCAGTTCGTCTGTCAGTCCTGCGGCGCGATGAGCACGAAATGGACCGGCCGCTGCGAAGCCTGCGGAACCTGGAACAGCCTGGTGGAGGAAGGCGGCAGCGGGGTGCTGGCGGCACCGGCCAGGCCGTTCGCCAAGGGCCGGGTTATCGAACTCGTCGCGCTTGCCGGCACAAGCGAGGATGCGCCACGCACACTCGCCGGCATCGGCGAACTCGATCGGGTCACGGGCGGCGGCTTCGTGCGCGGCTCGGCGATACTGATCGGCGGCGACCCCGGCATCGGCAAGTCAACGCTCCTGATCCAGGCGGCGGCCGCGGTTGCGCAAGCTGGTCGGCGGGTCGTCTACGTCTCCGGCGAGGAGGCGGTCGGCCAGGTTCGGCTGCGCGCTGCGCGTCTCGGCCTGTCCGATGCCCCCGTCGCGCTCGCGGCCGAGACCCGCATCGAGGACATCGTTGCGACGGTCTCCGCAGGTGCCCCGCCCGACCTGATGATCATCGACTCGATCCAGACGATGTGGACCGACCAGGTCGAATCGACACCCGGCACCGTCACCCAGATCCGCGGCGCCGCGCAGGCGCTGATCCGGTTCGCCAAGCGGATGGGCACGACCGTGGTGCTGGTAGGCCATGTCACCAAGGACGGCCAGATCGCCGGACCGCGCGTCGTCGAGCACATGGTCGATGCGGTGCTCTACTTCGAAGGCGATGGCGCCCACCGCTTCCGCATTCTGAGGGCGGTGAAGAACCGGTTCGGGCCGACCGACGAGATCGGCGTCTTCGAAATGTCCGGTAAGGGGCTGATCGAGGTGCCGAACCCGTCCGCCCTGTTTCTCGGCGACCGCGATTCGCGGACACCGGGATCGGCGGTATTCGCCGGCATTGAGGGCACCCGACCGGTGCTGGTCGAGTTCCAGGCCCTCGCCGCGCCATCCCCGCTCGGCACCCCGCGCCGGGCGGTGGTAGGATGGGATGCGAGCCGGCTGTCGATGCTGCTCGCCGTGCTCGATGCCCATTGCGGGCTGAAGCTCGGCGGCCACGATGTCTATCTCAACGTCGCCGGCGGATTGCGGATCATCGAGCCTGCGGCCGATCTGGCCGCGGCCGCGGCGCTGGTCTCCTCCCTCGCCCAGGCGCCGTTGCCGCCCGAAGCGGTGTTCTTCGGCGAAGTGTCGCTGTCGGGCGCCGTAAGGGCCGTGCCGCACGGGGCGGCGCGGCTCAGGGAGGCCCACAAGCTCGGCTTCGCGGAAGCCGTGGCACCGGTCGGCAATCAGGCGGAGGCGGGAGCGGGCGGCGTCAGCCTCGTCTGCGTCGACACGCTCGCCGGTCTCGTGGCGCGGATCGCCGCCGGCCGCAGCACCGGCAAAACCTGATCCGGCCTTGTCGCAGCGCGGCATCGCCTCGCCGAATTTCCGGTGATCGCGCTCAAGGAGTCGTTTGCGCCGGCCGATGATTCGGATTAACTAGCCGCGGCTCGATCGGCCCGCAACGGAGGCTCCCCGACGCTATGGTGGTAACGGGGCTCGATTTCATCGTCATCGCAGTGATGCTGATCTCGGCGCTGCTCGCCATGGTGCGCGGGCTCACCCGGGAGGTGCTGTCGATCGCCTCTTGGGTGGCGGCGGCTGTGGCGACACTGTACTTCTTCCCGCGCTTCCAAGGCCAGGTGCGCGAGATGCTGCAGCCGAACTGGCTTGCCGACATCTCGCTGGCCGTCGGCATCTTCCTGATCACGCTGATCGTGGTGTCGTTCATCACGATGCGAATCTCCGACTTCATCCTCGATAGCCGCATCGGCGCGATCGACAGGACGTTGGGCTTCGTGTTCGGGCTGGCGCGCGGTCTGCTGCTGGTGGTCATCGCCTACATGTTCCTGGCCTGGCTGGTGCCCGAGGAGAATCAGCCCGACTGGATCCGCGGGGCACGCTCAAAGCCGATCCTGAAGCAGACCGGCGATGCGATCATCGCCCTGTTGCCGGAGGATCCCGAGAAGGCCATCCTCGACCGGATCCGCAATCGCGACGGCGGCGCGCAGGCGCCCGCCGGCGGCGGCGCGGACGAACCGGCGGCCGTGGAAGATACCGATCAGAGCTACCAGCCGTCGGACCGGCAGGGCCTGAACCAGTTGCTTGACACGACCCGCGGCAGCGATAACTGACCGCGTGACCCGCGCGAGGTGGCGCGGACCCGACCGGAGCAGCGGATGCCTATCCCCGACACGGGCGCGATCGACTGTCTGAGCTTTCCGACCGATGACACCGAGGGCGACGTGCTTCGCGAGAAGTGCGGCGTGTTCGGCGTGTTCGGCCATCGTGACGCCGCCGCGCTGACGGCGCTCGGCCTGCACGCCCTGCAGCATCGCGGCCAGGAGGCGGCCGGCATTGTCTCCTTCGATGGCCGTCACTTCCACACCGAGCGCCGGATGGGCCTCGTCGGCGACCATTTCTCACGTGGTTCGGTGATCGAGCGGCTCGCGGGCGAATCCGCCATCGGCCATTGCCGCTACGCGACCACCGGCGCGACGATCCTGCGCAACGTCCAGCCGCTCTATGCCGACCTCGCCGGCGGTGGCATTGCCGTCTGCCACAACGGCAACCTGACCAACGCGCTGACGCTGCGACGGCAGCTGATCCGCGAGGGAGCGATCTGCCAATCGACGTCGGACACAGAGGTGATCCTGCACCTGATCGCCCGCTCGCCGAAGCAGAAGCTGGTGGAGCGCTTCATCGACGCGCTGCAGCAGATCGAAGGCGCCTACTCCCTCGTCGCCCTGAGCAACAAGAAACTGATCGGCGCCCGCGATCCGCTTGGCATCCGGCCCCTTGTACTCGGCGACCTCAACGGCACGCCGATCCTTGCCTCGGAGACGTGCGCGCTCGACATCATCGGCGCCCGCTACGTGCGCGACATCGGCAACGGCGAGGTGGTCGTGATCTCCCGGGACGGGATCGAATCGCACCGACCCTTCCCGCAGCAGGCAGCCCGACCCTGCATCTTCGAGTACATCTATTTCGCCCGACCGGATTCGGTCGTCGGCGGGCGCAGCGTGTACGAGGTCCGCAAGCGGATGGGCCAGGAACTGGCCCACGAGTCGCCCGCCGATTGCGACGTCGTCGTGCCGGTACCGGATTCCGGCGTGCCCGCCGCAATCGGTTTCGCCCAGGCGTCCGGGACGCCGTTCGAGCTCGGCATCATCCGCAACCACTATGTCGGTCGGACCTTCATCGAGCCGACCCAGCAGATCCGGGCGCTCGGCGTCAAGCTGAAGCACAACGCCAACCGCAGCCAGGTCGCGGGCAAGCGGATCGTCCTGATCGACGACAGCCTGGTCAGGGGAACGACCTCCGTGAAGATCGTGCAGATGATGCGCGATGCGGGCGCGCGCGAGGTGCACATGCGGATCGCCAGCCCGCCCATCACCCATCCCGACTACTACGGGATCGATACCCCGGAGCGAGACAAGCTGCTTGCGGCCAACATGAATCTCGACGAGATGCGGGCCTTCATCGGTGCCGACTCCCTCGCCTTCCTGTCGGTCGAAGGAATCTACCGGGCAATGGGCCACAATCGCCGCGATCCGGACCATCCGCAATATACCGATCACTGCTTCACCGGCGACTACCCGACGCCGCTCACCGACCTCGCCGGGTCCGAGGGCGACCACCATCTCTCGCTGCTGGCCGAGACCGCATAGACGAGTGCCATGACACGCAGATTGCAGGACCGTATCGCGGTCGTCACGGGCGCCTCACGCGGAATTGGCCGGGCGGTGGCGCTGGAACTGGCCCGCGAGGGAGCGCATGTGCTGGCGCTCGGACGCACGACGGGTGCGCTCGAGGAACTCGACGACGAGATCAGGGCTTTGGGCGGCACCGCGACGCTGGTCCCATTCAAGCTCAGCGACCTGGAGGCGATCGACCGCCTCGGCGGCGCCATTCACGAGCGCTGGGGCAAGCTGGACATCCTTGTCGGCAATGCCGGCGTTCTGGGACCGCTGACCCCGGTGGGCCACATCCGCAGCCGCCAGTGGAACGAACTCATCGAGGTGAATCTCACCGCAAACTGGCGCCTGATACGCTCTCTCGACCCGCTGCTGCGCCGCTCCGACGCCGGTCGCGCCGTGTTCCTGACGTCAGGTGCTGCCCACAAGGCGACGCCCTACTGGGGTGGCTATGCGGTGACCAAGGCGGCGCTGGAAATGCTCGTTCGGACCTGGGCCGCCGAAATCGGCCAGACCAACATGCGGGCCAACCTGTTCAGTCCCGGACGTGTGCAGACACGGATGCAGAAGGACGCCTTTCCCGGCCAGGACCTGTCCGGTCTGCCGACGCCGGCCGACGTCGCCCCGGCGATCGTGGCGACCGTTCTGCCGGAGACGACCCGCAACGGGCAGATCTACCGCTTCGACGAGCAGCGCTGGCTCGCCGCGCAGCCCCCTGCCCCGGCCGACTGACGGGCGCCCGCACCCCTGGCGGCTTGACTTGCCGCCCGCCCCGACCATCCTCGGCGCCATGCAACTCGACGTCCCACCGCTGACGCCCGAGCCGTCGGGGCCGCGCGCCTTCACCGACGCGCGCGCTGCCGTTTCGCAGCTGCAATGGCTCTATGACCGCAACACCGGCTTCCTGAGATCCCGTTTCCAGTCCTATCTCGACGGTGACATCCCGCAGCGGCGGGTGCGCGCGACCTACCCCTATGTACGGATCCGCAACGACAGCCACGTGCGGGTGGACTCCCGGCTCTCCTACGGCTTCGTCGCCAGCCCCGGTGTCTACGAGACGACAGTGACGCGCCCGGACCTGTTCGAGGACTACCTGATCGAACAGATCGGCCTGCTGATCGCCAATCACGGTCAGCCGGTCGAGATCGGCGAATCGGACGAGCCGATCCCGCTGCATTTCGCCTATCGCCGCGACATCAACATCGAGGCAGATCTCGCGCATCGCGCAGCCATGCCCGACACGCCGCTGCGCGACGTCTTCGACACCCCGGATCTGGGCGCCATGGACGATGCCATCGTCAACGGCACCTATCACCCGCAGCCGGGTCGGCCGGCCCCGCTCGCGCTGTTCCGGGCAGCGCGCATCGACTATTCGCTGCACCGGCTGACGCACTACACCGGCACCCGGCCGGAGCACTTCCAGAATTTCGTGATCTTCACCAACTACCAGTTCTACGTGGAAGCCTTCGCGAAAACCGCACGCCGCTGGATGGCGGACGGCCACGACGCCTATGACTGCTTCGTCGAGCCGGGAGAGGCAATCACCTGGAATGCCCGGCTTGGCAAACCCGAGCAGCCCGGTGGCCTCGAGCGCCTTCCCCAGATGCCGGCCTATCATCTGGTCGCACCCGACCACAGCGGCATCACGCTGATCAACATCGGGATCGGTCCGTCCAACGCCCGCACCATCACCGACCACGTGGCCGTGCTGAGGCCCCATGCCTGGCTGATGCTCGGCCACTGTGCAGGGCTTCGCAACACGCAGAAGCTCGGCGACTATGTGCTCGCCCACGGCTATGTGCGCGAGGATCACGTTCTGGACGAGGAGCTGCCGGTCTGGGTGCCCATCCCGGCCCTGGCAGAGATGCAGGTCGCGCTGGAACAGGCGGTTGCCGAGGTGACCGGGCTGAGCGGCTACGAACTCAAGCGCGTGATGCGGACGGGAACCGTGGCCAGTGTCGACAACCGCAACTGGGAGCTGAGCGACCAGGGAGCGATCATCCGCCGGCTATCCCAGTCCCGCGCCGTCGCGCTTGACATGGAATCGGCGGCGATCGCGGCGAACGGATTCCGGTTCCGCGTTCCCTATGGAACCCTGCTGTGCGTTTCCGACAAGCCCCTGCACGGTGAATTGAAGCTCGCTGGAATGGCCGGGGAGTTCTACCGTCAGAGGGTCGGCCAGCATCTCGACATCGGTCTGGCGGCCATCGAGCGGTTGCGGACGCAAGAGCGCGAGCGGCTTCATTCGCGAAAGCTGCGCAGCTTTGCGGAGACCGCCTTCCAGTAGCTGGCCGTCCAGAACCTTCGATCTGTGGCTGAACGGCCACAGGACCTGCAATCCGTGAACATCCGCCAATCCGGGCATTACTCAGCCGACGAATCGGATCACAGTGACATGCGGAGGTTTCGGGGCGCCGTCATCACGCTTACAGGAACGATCCTCGCGATCGCAGAGTACGGATCACAGCGCCGGCCGCGCGCAAGGCGTGGTGCAAACTGCGCGACGTCCAACCTCCCTCCGTTGGTGCGTCTAGACTACGGCGGTCTTGCGCCGCCCCGTTCTTTCGCGCCAGTGCCGCGAGAGCCGGCGGTATCAGTAGGGTCCGCGGGCGATAAGCTCCTGCAGAACAGCGTCGATTTCCTGGATCCGCGACGCATAGCTCTGGCCGATGCAGGTGGCATCATCGGCACAGGCCTCCCTCACCCTGAAGAACGCCTGCTGGCCGGCAGCCAACTGAGCTGCGACTTGGGGCTGCACCAGCTGCTGGACGACCTGGTAGAGGGTCTGCATCTGCAGGTCCATCGCCGCCAGCACGCCGTTCGAGCAGACGGTCGATTCGTAGGGCCGGATGGCGACCCGGCAGTCGATCGTCCCGGTGATGTAGCGCGGCTCGTCGCCGGCCGACTGGGCGCGGACGCCGGCGGAGGTGAACATGAGCGGGGCCGTGGCCAAGACGGTTGCAAGAGCGAACTGGCGCAACAGCATTCGGACTTTCCTCCTCAAGCTTCGTAGATGCTCTTACAGGCATTGGCCCTGCCCGCGCAACGCGCCTCAGTCAGGACGAGGACGCGTCGCGACGGATCGGCTGCTTGAACCCACCCGGGGGCCCCGCTAGGTTCTCCGGACGCTGCCGGCGCCAATCAGGGGAGTCCCGCTGACATGGATGTTCGCGACGGAATCGTCGATTCGATCGGCAATACCCCGCTGATCAAGCTGAAGCGCGCCTCTGAAGCGACCGGCTGCACGATTCTCGGCAAGGCAGAATTTCTGAACCCTGGCCAATCGGTCAAGGATCGGACTGCGCGCCAGATCATCCTGGAGGCGGAGAAGCGCGGCGAGATCGAACCGGGAGGGCTAGTCGTGGAGGGCACGGCCGGCAATACCGGCATCGGCCTCGCCCTGGTAGCCAACGCTCGCGGCTACCGGACGGTCATCGTCATCCCGGATACCCAGAGCCAGGAAAAGAAGGACATGCTCCGGCTTGCGGGGGCGGAACTGATCGAGGTGCCGGCAGTCGCCTACGCCAACCCGAACAACTATCAGCATGTCGCGCGCCGCCTCGCCGACAGGTTGCGCGAGAGCGAACCCAACGGCGTCCTGTTCGCTGACCAGTGGAACAATCTCGACAACCGCAAGGCGCATTTCCTGACCACCGGGCCTGAAATCTGGTCACAGACCGGCGGCCGGATCGACGGGTTCATCTGCGCGGTCGGCACGGGGGGGACACTCGCCGGAACCTCGCTCTATCTGAAGGAGAAGAACCCGAGGATCAGGATCGGCTGCGCGGATCCGCGCGGGGCGGCGATGTACTCGCTGTTCACCACCGGGGAAGCCAAGGCCAGCGAGGGCGGTTCCATCACCGAGGGAATCGGTCTTGGACGTGTGACCCCGATCATCGAGGACATCACCGTCGATACCGCCTATCTGATCGAGGATTCGGAGGCAATTCCGGTGGTGTTCGATCTTCTCCAGCACGAAGGCCTCTGTCTCGGCGGATCGAGTGGTGTCAACGTCGCCGGCGCGATCCGCCTGGCCAAGGAGATGGGACCGGGGCACACCATCGTCACGATCCTGTGCGACTACGGCACCCGATACCAGTCGAAACTGTTCAATCCGCAGTTCCTGCGCTCCAGGAACCTGCCCGTGCCGGACTGGCTGGAACGGCGGACGGAGATTGACATCCCCTTCGTCGCTCAAGGAGCCTGAGGTGCCCGTCACCGAGCCGCTGTTCCTAGCCGACGCCTATCAGCGCACCACCACAGGACGCGTCGCCGCCATCACCGAGCGCGGAGGCATCGTGCTCGACCGGACCGTCTTCTACGCCACCGGCGGCGGTCAGCCCGGCGACAGCGGCGTGCTTCGTCACGCAGGAGCGGAGATCGACATCGCAACGGCGGTCAAGGGGGAGACGCCTGGGGAAATCATTCACGTCCCGGCGTCGGAGGCCGCGACTGCCATGCCGGCGCCAGGCGATGAGGTAGAGGCGGTCATCGACTGGCGGCTGCGCCACCGGAGGATGCGCATCCACACCGCCCTGCACCTTCTCTCCGTCGCCATGCCCTTCCCCGTCACTGGCGGCCAGATCGCCGACGACTACGGCCGCCTCGATTTCGATGTCGACGGCACCATGCCCGACCGGGAGGAACTCACGGCCCGCCTTCAGGCCCTGATCGACGGCGACCATGTGGTGTCCAGCGAATGGATCACCGATGCCGAACTCGACGCCAACCCGGGACTCGTCAAGACAATGCGCGTCCAGCCGCCGCGCGGCAGCGGACGGATCCGGCTGATCCGGATCGGCGACGTCGATCTGCAGCCGTGCGGTGGCACCCATGTGGCGCGCACCGGCGAGATCGGCCGCATGATCGTCTCCCGCATCGAGTCGAAAGGTGCCCGCAACAAGCGCGTTCGCATCGCGTTCGCGGACGGAGCCTGACCATGCTGCTCGAAGGCTCCTGTCATTGTGGAGCCGTGCGATTCAAGGTCGAGTCGCGGACGCCCTATCCCTACCTGCGTTGCTATTGCTCGGTCTGCCGCAAGACCGCCGGCGGCGGCGGCTACGCCATCAACCTGATGGGAGACGCGGCCAGCCTGCGCATCGAGGGCGAGGCGTCGATCGCAATCTACCACGCCATGATCGACGGCGAGCGCAGCCCGGCCGAGCGCCGCTTCTGCAGCCGATGCGGCAGCGCGCTGTGGCTGTGGGATCCGCGCTGGCCGGAGCTGGTCCACCCGCACGCTTCTGCGATCGATACCGATCTGCCAGTGCCGCCGGAACGGGTACACATCATGCTCGACCACAAGGCAAGCTGGGTCGAGCCCGACATTCGGCAATTCGATACCGCGTTCCCCGAATATCCGGACGAGTCGATCGAAGACTGGCACGCCAATCGTGGGCTTTCACTGACGGACTGATGTCCCTGAGGCTCGCATCTGCCGATCGGCGGGCATTCCGGCGCCAGAGAGGCGCAGTGCCAGGACAAGTCCGGCCGACGGCCGGCACAGCGCCCGCGATTACCGCTTCGCGGTTTGCCGGATGACGGGGTAGAGATAGAAGTCGCTGGACAAGTATCGAGAGAGCCAAGGCATGGCAGGCGCACGATCGGATTTTCTCGTATCGACGCAGTCCCTGGAGGATCAGCTGGCCGCGCCTGATCTCGTTGTGGTCGACGGGTCCTGGTACCTGCCCGCGATGAACCGCGACCCGGAGGCGGAATATCTCGACGGACACATCCCCGGCGCGGTGCGCTTCGACATCGACGATGTTTCCGACACCGACAGCCCGCTGCCGCACATGCTGCCGCGGCCGGAGAAATTCGCGTCCCGGATGCGCAAGCTCGGCATCGGCGACGGTCAGCGGATCGTCGTCTACGACGGCGCCGGCATGTTCTCGGCGCCGCGCGTCTGGTGGATGTTCCGTGCAATGGGGGTGAAGGACGTCGCCGTCCTCGACGGCGGCCTGCCGAAGTGGATCGCGGAGAACCGGCCACTTGAGTCGGGGCGGGTCAGCCGACTCGAGCGCCACTTCACGGCCCGGCTCGACCATGGCGCCGTGCGCGATGCTGACGACGTGATGCGCGCGCTGCGCAATGGCTACGAGGCGGTGATCGACGTCCGCAGCGCCGGACGCTTCGAGGGAACGGAGCCCGAGCCCCGGCCTGGACTGCGCGCCGGTCACATGCCGGGAGCGATCAATCTGCCATGGTCGGAACTGCTGCGGGCCGACGGCACGATGAAGGACGGTGAGGAGATCCTCGCCCTCATGGACCGGATCGGAGTCGGTCGCAGCAAGCCGGTGATCGCCTCCTGCGGATCGGGCGTCTCCGCCGCCATCCTGGTCCTGGCGCTCAACGCGGCCGGACATCGCCAGGCCGCCGTCTATGACGGCTCGTGGGCCGAATGGGGCGGCCGCGACGACCTGCCGGTGGCGACCGGCCGCGAATAGCAGCCCCGACCGGCGCCGTGTCGGAAGCACCCTCTTGATCGGTCGTCAGCCCGACTGCCGCGACGCCGTGATCTTCGTCCGAGGCAGCCCCGCCGGCCGCGATGCTCAGTGCAGGATCTGGCTCAGGAACAGCTTGGTGCGCTCGTGCTGCGGGTCGCCGAAGAAGGCTTCGGGCTCGTTCTGCTCGATGATCTGGCCCACATCCATGAAGATCACCCGATTCGCCACCTGCCGGGCGAAGCCCATCTCATGGGTGACGCAGATCATGGTCATGCCGTCCTCTGCGAGACTGACCATGGTGTCGAGCACCTCCTTGACCATCTCGGGATCGAGAGCCGAGGTCGGCTCGTCGAACAGCATGATCTTCGGGCGCATGCACAGGGCACGGGCGATGGCGACGCGCTGCTGCTGGCCGCCGGAAAGCTGGCCTGGATACTTGTGCGCCTGCTCCGGAATCTTCACCCGCGTGAGGAAGTGCATGGCCAGCTCGTCCGCCTCCTTCTTGGGCATCTTGCGGACCCAGATCGGGGCGAGCGTACAGTTCTCGAGGATGGTCAGATGAGGAAACAGGTTGAAGTGCTGGAAGACCATGCCGACCTCGCGTCGGATCTCGTCGATCTTCTTGAGATCGTTGGTCAGCTCGATGCCGTCCACGATGATCTTGCCGCGCTGATGTTCCTCGAGCCGGTTGATGCAGCGGATCAACGTCGACTTGCCCGAGCCGGACGGTCCGCAGATCACGATGCGTTCGCCACGATGGACCTTGAGATTGATGTCCTTCAGCACGTGGAAGTCACCGTACCATTTGTGGACATCGATCATCTCGATGGCGACCTCGTCGCCAATCTGCATCTTCGAGGAATCGACATGGATATGGGCCATCGGCTCGTCGGCGGGAATGGGCGGCACTGTGGGGCCCGCGGTCGTCGGATCAGCCATGTCTCAGCACCTCAACGTCTGCGGCCCGCACTGAGCCGCTTCTCCATGTAGATCGAATATCGGGACATCCCGAAGCAGAACACGAAATAGAACACCGCCGCGAAGGCATAGCCGGAGTAGCGTGTCACCGGCGTCGCCCAGGCCGGATCGGTCAGGCTCGCATCAATCGTCTTCAGAAGGTCGAAGATACCGACGATGAACACCAGCGTGGTATCCTTGAACAGGCCGATGAAGGTATTGACGATGCCCGGAATGACGATGGTTAGGGCCTGCGGCAGGATGACGAACACCATCATCTTCCAGTAGCTCAGCCCGAGCGCCTGGGCGGCCTCGTATTGTCCCTTGGGCAGCGCCTGCAGCCCGCCGCGCACCACTTCGGCCATGTAGGCGGAGGCGAACAGGGCAATCCCGATCAGCGCCCTCAGCAGCTTGTCGATGGTCACCCCGCCCGGCATGAACAGGGGAAGCATCACTGAGGCCATGAACAGCACGGTGATCAGCGGGACGCCGCGGACAAACTCGATGAAGGTGATCGAGACCAGTCGGGCGACGGGCATCCTGGAGCGCCGGCCGAGCGCGAGCACGATCCCCAACGGCAGCGAGAAGACGATGCCGACCACCGAGCAGACCAGCGTGACCAGGATCCCGCCCCAGCGGCTGGTCTCGACGACCGGCAGTCCCAGCGCCGGCAATCCGGTGAGCAGGAAATAGGCGACCACCGGATAGATTAGGAAGAAGAATGCCGCACCCCAGGCGCGCTTCG